>PDYJ01000048.1_pt1 | contig 30402 bp, 36 predicted proteins | sample 1430841 | NCBI WGS metagenome assembly PDYJ01 (sample SAMN07237672, study PRJNA390542) | Gut metagenome, whole genome shotgun sequencing project. | isolation source: fecal pellets | host: Mus musculus | place: USA: New York, NY | collected 2016-10 | reverse complement strand
TTGCTTGACTGACTAATTATTTAGACTAATTTTGCATATACCAAATTTCATTTTATGATGGAACAACTTACCAAGCGTGAAGAAGAAGTGATGAATACGTTTTGGGAGAAGGGTGAAGCTACCGTTAAGGAGATTATTGCCACTTATCCCGAACCTCGTCCAAGCAGAACCGCCATATCTACATTCGTGAAGTTTCTTGTTGATAAGGGCTTTTTAGGCCACAAGCCGGCAGGAAACAACGGATTCATCTACTATCCCCTTATCGAAAGAGAGGAGTTTGTGGTAACAATCTGAAAAATGTCGTTCAGCGATATTTCAACAATTCCATTCGTGGAGTGATAAGCACTCTTGTAAGAGATAGAAAAATGTCAGACGATGAAGTCCTGGAGTTGATAAATCAGGTGATAGAAGGCAATCGCCAAGAATAGAACTGATTATTATATGGAAGTCAAGAGCGTTATTGGCATTAATGGTGATGCGCAGGAAGATGGCAATATTTATCATTATTTGCACATATTGAATATAAATGAAATAGAACGGCTCAAATAGTTTTAGATATGAACCAAACAGAGATATATCCTCGTTCTGGTGATAATCAGACTGTCTATCTTAAATCAGTCATAACGCACCAGAATATTGAAGTCGGAGATTTTACCATTTACAATGATTTTGTGAATGACCCTCGTGACTTTGAGAAGAATAACGTGCTGTATCATTATCCTATAAATCATGATCGTTTGATTATCGGAAAGTTTTGCTCAATAGCCTGCGGAGCAAAGTTTATATTCAATTGCGCCAACCATACCCTGAAATCGCTTTCTACATACACGTTCCCACTTTTCTTTGAGGAATGGGACTTACCGAAATCTGATGTTGTGTCTGCTTGGGATAACAAGGGCGATATTGTAATTGGCAATGATGTGTGGATTGGATATGACGCTATAATAATGGCTGGAGTGACCATCGGTGATGGTGCTATAATTGGCACACGAGCTGTTGTCACAAAGGATGGTCGAGCCATACTCGATTTGTTGGCGGTGTTCCTGCAAAGGAAATACGAAAACGATTCTCTACAGATATTATAGCCCGATTGCAAGAACTCCAATGGTGGAACTGGGACACAGATATAATTCGTAATTCAATCAAAGCTATTCAAGACGGGGATTTAGGTTCATTAGACTGTCATTTTATATGAGGGACAAAACTGTATTCAAAATGAGAAAGTTACTGTTTATAATTATATATTTGTCTTTTATATCGCCTGCTTTCGCTGGTGGAAACAAGGCGATAGAGAATGCTTTGCACGAGTATATCAAAGGGAAAGATGCCCGGATAGGTGTCGCGGTCATTATCAATGGCAAAGACACCGTATCTGTCAACGGCAATCGGGATTTCCCTATGATGAGCGTAGTCAAATTTCCGCTGGCTCTGACGGTAGCGCACTGGATAAATACTAACGGTATGTCCCTGAACGATACCGTAACATTCAGCGAGAAGGCTATGAAAGAGGATACCTATAGCCCGATGCTCAAAAAGTATGGTAAGAGCCGAAATACCATGACTATAAGAGAACTGCTTGAATGGTCTTTGGTTGAGAGTGACAACAATGCGGCAGACATACTCCTGCATCGCGTCGGTGGAACATCGGGAGTAACATCAATAATGAGGCAAATGGGTATCTCTGATGAGATTGTAATCGGAGCCTCGGAAGAAGATATGCACCGTGATCCATACCTAAGCTATCTTAACCGTACCACACCTTTGGCAATGGCGCAGCTATTTGATAGGTTTTACCACGAATTGATAAACGCATCACAGTCATATTCTGAAATATCCGTCATGCTTGAACAGTGTCGCACGGGGCTTGACAGGCTTGCTTTACCCCTTTTGCCTACTAATGCCACAATAGGACATAAGACAGGTACGGGATTTCCGACACCCGAAGGACGCATATCCGCAGTAAATGATTGTGGATATGTGAATTTGCCTAATGGTACAAGATATTCTATTGCCGTGTTTGTTGCTGATTCCAATTACGACATAGCAACGACCTCAGCCATCATTGCTGAGGTTTCTAAGATTGTCTTGGAAGGTTTGATTAAACAAAAATAAGATAAGAATATGGAACATAAATTTTGTCAAAGCTGCGGTATGCCGCTGACTACAGACAACAAAGGTACTAATGCTGATGGCAGTCGCAACGAGGATTACTGTATCTACTGCTATAAGGATGGCAGATTCACACAAGACTTCACTATGGAGCAGATGATTGAACATTGCGCTCAGTTTACCGACGAGATAAACAAGGAGTCAGGACAGACCTTGACACAGGAACAGGCAAAAGACATGATGCGTCAATTCTTTCCACAACTCAAACGCTGGAAAAACCGGACAGCCATGTTTATTGCAATTCTGACATATAAAAAACCGCTTGAAGAAGTTGACCGTTTCCTTCAGGCACATCGTGACTATCTTGCCGAGCACTATGCGGCTGGCGATTTCATCGCATCCGGTCCGCAGACTCCCGCGTGGGCGGTGTAATATTGATAAAGGCCGAAAGCCGTGCAGTGGTTGATTCTATCATAGAGCAAGATCCGTTCAACATCAACGGAATTGCCGACTACCGGATTGTGGAGTTTACTCCGACAATGTTTGTAGAATCGAGCCTTTCCGACATACTAAAATAAGTATTATACCGATGGTTAATAAAAGAGCTATAATTATTTGGCTGGCAATCACAATCCTTGTGATGTTAGCATTGCCTTTTGCCGTTGCCCGGCTTGCGTCTGAATGTTCCGGAATGGCACTGTCCATGATGCTTTTCTTAATTGTGAATCCTATTTATTCTGCGATTCTTGGTTATCGCTGCGGGAAAGACATAAAGAAAATGTGGAATCTTCCATTGGTGTCAGCCGTAGCGTTTCTTGCCGGCACATGGATTTTCTTTGACATACATGAATTATGGTTTGTCGTCTATGCAACAGTATATCTTGCAATAGGTTGGACTGCAATGGCTATAAGCAAGCATATAAACAGTCCCAATAAGGGTAATGATATTTTCCCGTTTTCAGACGCTCCAAATACGGCTGTTTTCATATGCAGTCATATCCTGGATGGTAAAGAAAAAATATTATTTGTTTCTCACGATGCGGATGACGGAGCATGGCAAATTCCTTTGTGGTAAAGAACATAACGAAAGCGATGCAAGGATAGTTTCATTAAAGTATGTATTGGATTTAGACCCGACTATCGTCAACCTGAAAGATTTACCTCTGGGCCATTGTGCAGAAAGAGAATCCAAGAATGACAAGTGGGTAATTGCAAAGAATTAAATCATGCCCTACATATCAATCGAAAGCATCAGAACTGACTGATGAACATAAAAAACAGCTAATTGAAAATGAGCAACGATACACGAGACATGTTTTCCGGACTTAAAGCCCGCAAGCCACAATATGTACTGGGACAGAGAACGGAACCCAACGCACATCAAACGTGACCGAGGAAAAGATTGTTGATGCAATAGATGCTATTGAGGACAATGAATGTGTATACCTCGAAAAATGCGCGCCGGTGGTGTTAGTCCGCTATGCAGAGGCGTATTCCATTGATTATTTCAAGGATAGCAGCATTGCGGTGTGTTTCAGAGTCAACGGATATATGCTGCGTATGTGGCGGTCGGACGTTGATTGCGACATGGCCGCCGATATCATGTGTGACTTCTTCCGCACCGCATCGCTTCCCGACATGACCGGCTGGCACTGCCAGAAAATCCATCCCGAGCAAGAAAAGGCAGAGACGAAACTATGTGTTGACGGCGAGGATTTCCGATACTTCGATATGTCAGGATGTGTGTTGGCGCATTGGAAAACATCATAGAGGGCAAATCGCGATGGATGCTTTATGATTTCACAAAAGGCGATGGCGGATATGTCAACATCTGCAGGCGCGACAATGATGAGGCTCCGACCGCCGTATATAAGGTTGAATATGTAAGATGGTCGGAGCCGATGCCTATTGGTTACAGAGGTGTTATTTTTGATGTCGGACTCTTGCGGAACTGGCTGTGGAGTTTGATTGATGGCGAGAGATTGCCCGATCCTCTGAGCTGTTGGGAGGAGTTTGACGTAAACGATTATTTTGAAAGACTGGTATTTCAGATTTTTAGACGAAGAGAAAGATGAAAGGTAAATATAGCAGGCAGGTGAAAACGGCAGTCAAGCTGGTTTGGTCAAGTTTTGACCGCGATGAAATACGCCGGGGATACTCAATACTTATACTGGAGGCGCAAAAGGGCGATGCCGATGCGCTGGCATTCATAGCCCGCTGCTTCATGGGTGAGTCGTATGTGTGGCCGCAGGCAGGTTTCAAAGCTGATGATGAAAACGCATCGAAGCTGATGCAGAAGAGCGCGATGATGGGCAGTGCCACGGGCGTTCTTTGTGCTGCGCGAAGCGCAAACCTCACGCCCTCGGTGGAACGGAATATGCCGTTTGCCTCGTTTAAGGAGGCGTTTGAGGAGATTCTCGGCCAAGCAGAACGTGGCGACGCCTTCTGTTGCTACATGGTCGCCAATGTGTATTTCTGGGGCGACTATCTGCGTCGTCGAGCCAGACTATGCCAAGCAATTCAAAGACGAAAGCGATTATAACGCATGGGCCTATGGCCGATAGCAAAGGTGTGGTACGAGCGCAGTTTCGACGGCGGGCTTTGTGCCGGATGGGGCAATTACTGCAATATCCGAGAATCAGGTCTTTGCGACATTGCGCAGGATGTCTTTGAGAAATATTACTTGAAGCTGGCGGATATTTCACCCGTAATCTGCAACAACTACGGCTATTATCTTCGCACCGAGAAGGGCGACTCATACGGTGGGCTGTTGCGATATGTGGAGGCTGCCCGCAGGGGCGACCCACAAGCCGCATACAATGCAGGGCATATCTACGAAGCCGGTGAAGAAGTGGATGAGAATATCGATCTTGCATATCAACTCTATGAAATGGCTGCCAAATGCGGACATCCCGCAGGACAATTTGAGGTAGGATATTATCTGTTTGAAGGCTTCGGTGATGTGGAGCAGGACTACGCCAAGGCTGTGGAATGGTTTGAAAAGGCATACCAAAACCCGAAATGCAGCAAGACCACCCGGACGCAGACCGCCGCCTACCTCGGTTTATGCTATCAGGATGGGCTGGGAACAGTTCAAGACGACGATGTGGCATTCGAGTATCTTCATGAAGCCGGGGAAGACATCGACAATCTATGGGAGTCAATAACCGTCAAGGTGCTCACCGCACTCGGCGTGGCGTATGCCTTCGGACGTGGCACCGAGGCGGATATTGAGTTGGGATACCAGTATTTTGAGGATGCTGTAAAACTTGGTTCGGAAGAAGCCAAAGAGTATATCGGCTACATCAACTCGCCGGACTATGAAGCCGACGAGCGGAAAAAAGAAGAACCGGCCACTCCCGTAGCCCCGTTCTGGCAGAATGTGGCTGAAAAAATCAGAGATGCGGTTGCAACTGACCTGCGCGAAATTCTTGGCCGCATAGATGATGAGCACATATACACTGCCGCCTTGGTCACCGACAGGTATTGCTGCTCACTTTTTCTCGCTGTGAACACGTTGGAGTACCTTCAAAGCGAAGACGAAAAACCCGATGACGAGAGCAAATGGCATCCGGATGAATGGGGATATTCTGACGGACATGGCAGCGAACTGGTGAAGCTCAGCAAATCGCTGTGGGAAAACCACGCCACTTTGCCGGGCGAAGCCTTTTTCTTCAGCGCAATGATATCAGCGATGGCGCAGGTCAAAGGCTCGGGAATATTCGGAGAAGGCACCGAAGAAATCACATTCTTCATTTCAATATCGGATGATGAAGACGCTGAAAATCTCGAAGACTCGTCAGCCATGACACTGAACAGCCCCGAACTGGCAGCCGCTTTTTTGAATAGAAACAAGTAACATCATATTATGGCATATTATACTGTTTACTGGCCTCAGGACTGGTTGGACGAACTAAGAAAATCAAATGACACAGGGCCTGTAAAAGTAGTGTTTGGCAGCATCCACTCAAGGATGCCATCAATAGCATCAATAAAAGAGGGAGATGTCGTATTTCCGGTCTCATTGCTTGATAGGCATCTCTACATAATGGCAAGATTGGAAGTGACTCATAAGGAAAGAGCCTTCGACTATTGCATAAAAGAACTCGGAAATCCTTACAGGTCTCTTATTCCGAAGGTGTTGTCGTTAAGGTCTCTGACGCATTCTTTTGTGCAAAAGACGTTTCTTATAAAAGTCTTCAGAGTGTGCCTGAGAATCTCACGATGATTATTCCCTGCGACAAACCCCATTGCAAGCATCAGGAACCGTTTAATTGCTGTGCCGAATGGGCAGTATGGGGAGAAAATGGCAGTGTTATCCAACCGCGCCTCATTCCTGATGAGGTTGTGCCACTTCTTAGATTCGGTTATCCGAAGAGTAAAGAGAAGCCATTACGAATCAATTCAAAAGGAGTTGTGTTGGCTCAAAGTATAGCTGCAACCCGGCGTTTGTCGGAGGAATCTGCAATGTTTTTTGAAGGACTCTTTGAAAACAGCTAAATTCGTTTAACCTCAGGAGAATCATGAATATAAAGTCGGAACTACAACAACTCTGTGGGGATACCCAAAATCTACGGCTTAATGACGTAAATATTGAGCCGGAAACAATATGGACAATCATGATAAACGAGGTTGTCCCGTCATGTCCGGAGGAGGATTTCTACGGGAAACAGGATTCCGCGTATATGTCAACGACAATTCCATTGTTCAGAAAAGCAGGGATAGAGGTAAATTCAATACAGGATATTCTGATCATGGAATTTACATTACCAATGCTGTCAAGACACCTAAAAGCGAATATGCAGTTTCAAAGGAGAGCATAGAGGATAGCCTGCCCTATCTGGAAAAAGAGCTTGCTTTGTTTCCAAACGTCAAGGTTATCATGCTTATGGGGGATGTGGCAAAGAAAGCCTTTAATATGATATGCAAGAAGGCGACCAAGAAAAATGCCGTTCCAAGTATATCTACTTACAAGTTACGTAATACTGAGATTTTCTATAATGGAATACGCATTATGTCCTCTTACATTATGACCGGCAGAACATTCTGATTGAAAAGTCAAAATTCGAGATGGCATCGAAGGATATAGAAACGATGTACAGGTTAATTAAATGTTTTGATTAAAGATGGCTATTGCACCTGATGATATTTTGAAATATTGCCTTGACAACCTTGAAGGGACGGTCGAAGTAAACAGTTGGGGCGAGCGTGGGATTTTCTATAATCCGGATGGAGTGTTGAAACGTGGGGTTTATATCTTGACGATAAAAGAAAAGGATGGCGACAATGATCGAGCTTCCCACCTTGACCGCAAGGATGTGTGGCGAATAAATATAGGAGTCAGAAAACAGACTTTCCGCACTTTATTCGGAGAACTGCCCAAACGTCCATGTAAAGGTTGCATTGTAGATATGCCGTATGAATTTACCGCAAAGGATGTCATTATGCCGCATCCGGTTTATGCGTGGATGGGCTGGATTTGCGCTTTAACCCCATCTGAAGCGACATTTGAATTATTAAAACCTTACATCCTTGAATCCTACGAATACGCAAAAGAGAAATTCAAAAAAAAACTGATTATTTGAAAACGATGATAGAACATATGGAACAAAGATTTTGTCAAAGCTGCGGTATGCCCCTTGTAGAGGGTAACATCGGCACAAATTCAGACGGCAGTAAAAGTAAGGACTATTGTGGCTACTGCTACAAAGGAGGTGTTTTCCTCCAAGATTTCAACATGAGCCAGATGATAGAGTTCTGCACTCAGTTTACCGACCAGATTAACAAGGAAACGGGTTGGAATCTGACACCGCAACAGGCAAAGGCTCAAATGCAACAAATCTTCCCAACACTCAAACGCTGGAAAGAGAAAGATGAAAGGAGTTTGATTGAAAAAGCGATCCATCTTCTTTCCCAATGCAAAGAGGTTACGCTGGCATCGGTCAATGCGGAGGGTTTTCCTCGCCCTGTGCCATTGGATAAAATTCACTCGTTAGGATGCAATGAAGTTTGGGCAGTGACCGCAGCAGACTCCGAAAAGGTTGCCGATTTCAGGCTCAATCCCAAAGCCGGGCTTTCCTATTCATTTTATCGGCGATAGTGTTGCTTTGCGCGGCACAGTCGAAATCATTACGGATGATGTAACCCGCAAACGGATGTGGCAGGAGTATTTTATAAATTATTTCCCCGCCGGCCGGCAGATTCGAACTATGTGCTTATTCGCTTTATCGGAAATGAGGCTACCATCTGGATAAACCGCGAGTTTGCTCACATCACCATATAACACATAAATTATGAGAGATTCGGAACAAATGTATCCGGTCGTTTTTACAGCAGCTATCATTCAGAGGAATTTACGGTTGAGTGAGGCATATAACACCAATGTCTGTTTTTTACTATCATCGAAAATAATCATGTTGTAATTTTGCGGGATGCAGACATTCAGAATCATACAGCCAACGCCTGCCCTGAAACCGTTTATACGGTATTACTGGATATTGCAGGATAGTACCTCCGGCATAGTGTCGCAACGCACTTTGCCGACGGCTGTATGTCACTTGTGTTCCATCGTGGCGAAAGGCTGAAAGTCACGAACCGTGATGAATTGCAACCGCATAGTTTTATTTGCGGTCAGGAAAGCGGTTATTCAGATGTGGCTTCAACCGGCGACATTGAAATGATTGTGGCAGTATTCCAGCCTCATGCGGCAAAAATATTTTTCTGTATGCCGGTCACTTTACTGCGTGACAGGAATGTGGCGGTTGCGGACATTGAAAATCCAGCCTTGCGCGATCTGGCGCATAGAGTTGAGGACAGCGCAAATCACGACACCAGCATTGAGTTGATTGAAGATTATTTCTATAAGTGCCTGATGTCTGGGACTCCTTATCATCTGCCAAGATTGACGGACGTGGTACGTCATATCAACAATTCTCTCTCAAACAAATATCAAGGACACTTTCGAATATTGCGTGCCTGAGCGAAAAGCAATTCTCCCGGATTTTCTCGGAAAACATAGGAACGACACCCAAAGATTTCATGCGTATAGTCAGGTTGCAACGTACCTTATCTGTCATGCAGCATAATGAGGGAATAGGTTTTGCGCAGCTGTCATACGAATGTGGGTACACCGACCAATCCCACATGATTAAAGAATTCAAGCTATTCTCCGGCTACACACCGAAAGAGTATATTGCTCTATACTCTCCTGTTTCCGACTATTTTACATTCTGAAAAATAGCGTTTATACGGCCTTGTATTTGGTTGTCACCGATTATTTTTATAATTTTGTCACCACTTAGTGACGTTATATAAGATGGAATTGAAAGAAACAGAAAAAAGGCTTCTTGAAGCCGTGAGCCATATCGTAGAGAACGACGGTTTTACCAAAATCGGAGTTAATCGCATAGCTAATCAAGCCGGATGCGATAAGGTTTTGATTTATCGCTATTTCGGTGGATTGGATGGTTTGCTCGTGGAATGGGCAAAGCGTCATGACTATTATTCGTTTGCCTATTCGGAGTTTATTGACACCATTAAACGAGCTAAAGACGGTAACATAAAGCAGATTGTTAAGGATGTGTTTATGTGTCAACTTAACTATCTAAAAGATAATGTACTCATGCAAGAACTTCTGGTATGGGAACTCTCAGGTCATTCATCTTTCAAGGGAATCATTGAAGAACGGGAACGTATCGGCTATAAACTGCAGGAGGAACTGAATAAGTTTTTGGATAGAGACAGTGACAACAATATGTCGATTGCAATAATCATATCCGCAATCAACTACATCGTTCTTTTCACGAGGCAATATCACAAAATCAACGGTATAGATTTCAGTAACCGGAAGCATGGGAAAGAATGGAAGCTATGATTTCCAAATATGTGGATTTTATCTTTGACAACAACTGTCTATGAAACATATCATTACAATAGCACTTACCTTTTTCTTGCAGCATTTGCAAGGCGCAGGAAAGAAATTACATTTCCATCTGCGGCAAGACCAAAACATCCATCAAATGGACGGAAGAACGCAAGAATGGAAAGATATACCTGTACACGGTTCAAGGCAGTGAGAAGCATGAGTATATCTTAGGAAGCGGTTATAAAACCGAGAGTTGGAAGATAGTAAATACTTCTTCAAACACCAATCTGTCAATCAGTCTGAATAATGGGATATACTCCATATCCGGCAAATTCAATGGAAAACAGATTTCAAAAAAGGTGAAAAGTAAAGGCAAGCCGTGGTATCAAAACATAGCCTATAATGCGGGATTAACTCTGAAAAATGGCAGGTCTGTGGAATACGAATGTTTTCGCCCCGACAACATAAAACTATATACCATGTCGGCAGCAAAGAAAGGAAATGAGAAATTAGACGGAAAGAATGCAGTAAGAATCGAAGTCAGTCTTACCGGCTTTATGTCTGCTTTCTGGAGCTGTGATTATTACTTTGACACGAAGTTCTCTGATGTTTGTAGGCTATAAAGGCGTAAATGGAGGCTTCGGAACACCGGAAACAAAAATATCAGTCGCAAGATGAAAACAATAATATTCTATCGTTCCTCATATAGAGGAAACACATTGAAGATTGCGGAAAGCATGAAGGATGCCCTATCTGCCGAATTGGTATCTATCGACAGCAATCCGTCAATCGACCTGTCGGATTATGACCTTATCGGCTTTGGCTCCGCTATTAACTTTGCCGCTCACGATATACGACTTCAACGATTTGTTTCAAGTCAATATCTTAAAGGCAAAAAATGTGTTCGTATTCTCCACCCGTTGCAGACCTTTCCTGGGAGCATATCATAAGCACCTCAAAAAAATCATAGAGGCGAAAGGAGGAATTATAGTCGGAGAGTTTTCCTGTCAAGGATTTGACCGCACCGGGCCGTGGGTTCTGATGGACGGCTACAATAAAGCCAGACCGAATGAGCGGGATATGTTCAAGGCAAGACTGTTCTCGGAAAAGCTTCGGTGGAAATTGCATCCTTTGGCATTTGTTTGTAAAAATCCGATTGCAGGATATTCTGAAAGCATACCGATACGCCGCAAAGGTTCAGATATAGTAGCCGGTAACAAGGTGGTGTTTCTCAATACCTCTACTTGTATAAATTGCGGAAAATGTATCAAGATTTGTCCGATGCACATATTCTCACTAAAAGATACGGTTTTACCTACTGACGAGAAAAATTGCATCCAGTGCCGGCTTGTGCGCTGACAACTGTCCGACATCCTCAATATATATCCAAGAATCTTTCTTAAACGGACTGCGGATAGCTCTCAGGGAATCATTCAGTAACAAATTGCAGAATAGTTATAAAGCTGAGGATAATCATCATTAGGTCTTTTAACCTAACACGGATGTCCGCTTTTTACTATCACAGGCTATTACATCGCTGTAACTTTGCAGCGTACTAATCAAATAATAAAAAGTATGATTGCATTTTTTGAAATCCCCACCAATGACTTTGACAAGTCGGTGGCGTTCTATCAGGCACTCTTCGGCGAAAAGCTGGAAGTGTCGCAGTTCGGCGACGAGAAAATGGCCTGTCTTATGAAAGACGGCAAGAGTGTTTGCTCAATCTCCTCGGCCCCTCGTTCCCCGGTTTCTCACCCTCTAACGGAGGCGTGTTGGTGTATCTCCAGACAAAAGATTTGGATGCCAGCGTGAAAACTGCATTGGATAACGGCGTGACGCTCGTAACTCCCAAGACCAAGATTCAGGTTGACGGTTGGGGTTACTTCGCCATCATCGCCGATCCTGTCGGCAACCGCATCGGGCTTTATGGCGACAAGTAAAGAGCCGAAAACGTAGGTTACAGTAGAGAGAACTACTCGGTTCTCTCCACTATCCGTATCTATAATCAAACTTTTAAGTCCGATTGTTTTGCCGTCTAAAATAATTAGACTACTTTTGCATTATCAAATCGTCTAATTTAATTAGACTATATAAAATGGAAGATATGAAGCCATTAACAGAACGTGAAGAAGAAGTGATGAACTTCTTTTGGGAAAGCGGGGCGCTCTCGGTTCGAGATGTAGTTGCCCTCCACGACGAGCCGAAGCCGAGCCGGACTACGGTAGCTACATTCGTGAAATTTCTTGAACAGAAAGGCTATCTCGACCACAAGGTTGAAAGCACGGGCTTCATATATTTTCCAATAATAGAGCGGGAAGATTATTGTGGACAAAATCTGAAGAGCGTCATAAGGCGGTATTTCGATAATTCCATTCAGAATGTTGTGAACTTCCTAATTAAAAGCGAGAAATATAGCGATGAAGAGGCTAAGGAAATAATATTGCAAATATCTAACAGAGGAAAGGAATAACAATGGCAGGTATATTTTTGGCATATTCATTATTGGCAAGCACCCTCCTGATTGTAGTCTGGGCGGTGTACAAATGCGTTCTTGCCAATACCGGATGTTTCCGGTTCAACAGGATATTGTTGTTGTTCTGTATAACGCTTGCTTTCGTTGCTCCCATCTTCAGACTTAATCCCTTTTGGGTAGGGGATATTATGGAGAATAATATTGAAATCGCTTTTAATCCGGTCGAGATTGCCTATATAGCCAATACTGTATCAGAGCAAATCACTCCGATATGGGATTATATAGTCACACTTTTCCTTATAGGAGTTATTGTCATGATCCTCTATTTCTTCGTTTCACTGGTACGGTTGGCTCTGTTCATTCTCAAAGGTGAGCATATAAAACAGGATGACTGCCGCATTATACTTCATCGCCATAACAGCGTCGCCCCGTTTGCATGGTGCGGATATATCATGATGCCAAGACGTGACTGGTACGAGTTTGGGCAGATGATAGTATGCCATGAAAAAGCGCATATAGAATGTCGCCATTGGATTGACTTGTTTTTTATGCAGGCAGCGATTATTATCACTTGGTATTGTCCCGCTATATGGCTTCTGCGCAATGAACTTCATACCCTCCATGAGTATGAAGCCGACAGCCGTGTGCTTGCATCGGGCATAAAACGAGAGGAGTATCAGATATTTCTAATAAAAAAGACAGTTGGAGCAAGGTTCGCAACTCTTTCCAACTGTCTCAATCACAGTTCACTTAAAAAAACGTATAACTATGATGTTATCAAGTAAACCGACAGGCAAAGCCCGTGTGCGTGCCTTTGTCATGGTGCCTGCAATGGCACTCGCGTTAATCGGTCTGACCACCCCTGCGGTGTCAGCAGTAATCAACGAGGTATCTGCCGCTACGCCGGTGGATGATCTGCGTTACAAAATTAGCGAAAAATCCGATTCCACTATTCGAGTGACAGAAAGAAATTCCGATGTGGTGGTCACGGAGAAAGCGGACGCGGCCGATGCCGTGCCATTCATCAGGACAGAAACCGCCCCCAACTTCCCCGGCGGTAAGGACAAACTGAGAGCCTTTATCAATAAAAACATCTCCTTCCCTGCAACCGCATACAAAGACGGTGTTCTTAACATGGATGCCGTCGTGCAGCTTACCATCGCTAAAGACGGCGTAGTAAAAGATGCCCGAATTGTAAAAAGCTCAGGCCAAGTGCTGGATGCCGAAGCTCTGCGTGTGGCTCGTATGCTTCCAAAATTCCACCCCGGACTAAATAGCGGACTGCCGACGGAATCAAGCTATACGCTGGAGTTCAACTACTATATTTGCAACGAATATTGGTCATCAAACGGCGAATAGCAATTAAAAGATTGGTTATATTGTGGTATAAATTATTTGATATTTTTTTGTCTGTAAAACGATAAATGCCATAAGTTTGACTGCCATTATTGACAGTTGCGACCAACAAAATTATCGTCATAAATACTTAATCTGGTACTTTGGATTTGCCGTGTTATGTAATACGGCATATCCTGTTTTACGAAGTAGTTACTTATCCGACTAAGCAATCATTCAAAATAATGGAAGAAATAACAGTAGATAAAAACAAGATAGCCTCCTGTGGCCTTTATTGCGGAGCGTGCAGAAAATTCTTGTCAGGGAAATGCCTCGGATGTAAAGACAATGAGAACGCATCATGGTGTAAAATCCGCAAATGCTGCATAAACAAAGGCTATCATACTTGTGCCGAATGCGAGTGTGACGTAAGAGAGTGTAAAACCTATTCCAACTTCATAAGCAAAGTGTTCGCGTTGCTCTTTAACTCCGACCGTCCAGCCTGCATACGTTATATAAAAGAGCATGGTGAGATTGCTTATGCAGAGGAAATGGCAAAACGTAAATGTCAGACTATAAAACGAAAATAATATAAAACCTAATATTATCACAGTTCTAACGTTGGTATTAGCTGTATTATTCAGTTCTTGCCACGACCAATCAGATTCTCCGATATACGGGAACTGGAGGCTTGAAAAGTATAATTGTATCGCTACATCATCTTATGGGCTTAAACAAGTAGATAAGAACGAAAATCATGTGTTCCAGTTAGATAGTGCCGGCATATTTTGCGGTACAACAGACTGCAATAATATCTCTGGCAATTTTGAGACGGATAAAGCAGCACTTGCATTCTTCAACATATCACTTACTGAAAAAGCAATTGAAGGCATAATTTCTTGTGACGACATGCTACTGGAGAGAAGCATCGAGGCAAACCTTAGATGTATCAAGTCGTATGAACTAAAAGATGCGTCCACTATGTACTTAACGGATGCTGATGATCATATCCTGATTGTACTAACAAAATAATAGGCAGGAAATTATGAACCGAATAATCTTTGTGGCTTTTATAGTCGCTTGCTGTATGGTAAATGCTATGGTTCACGATAAAAATATATCAGGTGTATGGCATGGGACTCTAAAAATCACTCCACAAGTGAAGTTTAAGATTGTATTCAATTTCAAGACAGGCGAAGATGGCAATCCGTCAGTCACGCTTGATTCTCCGGATCAAGGAGCATACGGAATAGCTGGAGAAGTGAATTTCATTTCGGCTGATTCTGTAAATGTGACAGTTCGACGCATCGGATTGACGTTTACAGGACGGAAACAAGATGGGAAACTCATTGGGAAATGCACACAAGGAGCAATGAGTGCCGCCCTTGAATTATCGCCGGGCATTGTGGAATTAAAGCGACCTCAAACACCTAAGCCACCATATCCATACACTACAAAGGAGGTTCGTTTCAATAACTTATCAGATAGTGTTACTCTTGCGGGAACACTTACCTTGCCTGAAAGTTTTAATGAGGCAAATCCGGCTATTGTAATGATAACAGGTAGCGGACTGCAAAACCGCGATGAAGAAATATGCGGACATAAACCGTTTGCTGTCATCGCAGATTACCTTGCCCGAAACGGCATTGCGACTTTACGATATGATGACCGAGGATATGGAGAATCTACCGGCGACGGCAAAAATGCCACCACTGAAGATTTTGCACGGGATGCGAAAACAGCAATGGAATACCTGCGCAAAGAAATGAAATTCAAAAATGTCGGAATATTGGGGCATAGCGAGGGAGCGGCAGTGACATTTATACTGGGAGCAGAGAACAATTCGGGATTATTCTCAAATCCGAATTTCATTATTGCCATTGGCGCACAGACGGTTCGTGGAGACTCGGTTCTAATAGACCAAAGTGCAACAATGCTGAAACAAGGTAACATGCCGGCGGATATTGTGTCTGATTATGTTGAAGCATTGCGCAAGATGTATGAACTGAAAATAAGGGAGGGTAACAATATGACCGTTGACAGTATTGAAGCTATATGTGCAAATTGGAAGAATACTCCCGTTCACACATCTTTGAAAGCCAATCTGAAAAAGATTGCAGCCGACAATAACCCGTGGTTAAATTTCTATATCGGTTTTTCACCGGCGGAAAGCATTGCAGATACGGATTGCCCTGTATTCGCACTATACGGAGAAAAAGATATACAAGTTCGCCCGGAACTGAATATGCCTCAAATGCAACGACTCGCCCCGAAAGCGACCGTGAAACTTTATCCCGGACTTAATCACCTTTTCCAGCACGCTCAAACGGGCGCAGTACAGGAATACGGCACAATTGAGGAAACGATCTCCCCCGAAGTCCTTCAGGACATTGTTGATTTTATCTCCTTCAAACCTCATTAAATTTATGATTTCAATCCGCAAGCTAATATCATGTGGCTATATTCTAATATTCATACTAATAGGAATGATTATATATTGCTATCAGTATGAATGGAAAAAGCTTGAAGTATTAGAGAAGGAGAACCGAACCACTGATGAGTTGCGCCGACATGTTAATGAATTAAACTTTCGCTTAACAGGATTTTCTCTGTTAGGAGAAACAATATTGGAATGGGAAGATAAAGATATTGCAAATTATCATTTGCAGCGTATGGCTTTGGATAGTATGCTTTATTATTTCACGTCTATCTACCCGTTTGAACGCATTGACAGTGTACACTATCTTTTAGAGGATAAAGAAAAACAAATGCGACGAATTGTACAGATGCTTGATGAACAGAAAAGCATCAAAGAAAGGATAGCCCGTCAAGTGCCTGCAATCGTATATAAAAGTACGCAAGAACAACCCAAGAAGCTGAAGCGAAAGGGCTTCTTGGGCATCTTTGGTAAAAAGGAGGAAGCAAAGCCCACCGTGACTACCACGATGCTCCATTCTCTTAGCCGGAATATGATAGCCGAACAACAAGCACAAAGCCGCCGTTTATCGGAACACGCTGACAGTCTTGCTGCACGGAATGCCGAACTTAACCGTCAGTTACAAAGTTTGATTCGCCAAATAGATGGAAAAATACAAGCTGACCTGCAAAAGAGAGAGGACGAGATAGCCACCATGCGTGAAAAATCGTTTATTCAGATAGGTGGCTTGACAGGATTCGTCCTCCTTCTGTTAATCATTTCATATATCATAATTCACCGGAATACTAACCGTATCAAGCGGTACAAACGGGAAACGACAAATTTAATCAAACAGCTACAACAAGCGGTAGAGAAAAACGAGGCACTGATAAATTCTCGCAAGAAAGCCGTGCATACTATCACGCATGAACTGCGCACACCTTTAACCGCAATAATCGGTTATACCGCGTTGATGGAAAAAGGGAATGATGCGGATAAAAAAGAGCAATATGTCCGTAATATCCGGCAATCCTCCGACCGTATGCGTGAAATGCTCAACACCCTGCTGAGTTTCTTCCGTCTGGATAACGGCAAGGAGCAGCCGAACATTTCTCCTTGCAGAATTCCCGCAATTATTCACACGTTCGAAACGGAGTTTACGCCCATCGCCATGCACAAGGGACTGGCTCTGACCATAACCAATCAAACGGATGCAGTCGTCTTGACCGATAAGGAACGTATCCTGCAAATCGGCAACAACCTACTGTCAAACGCCATCAAATTCACTGATAGCGGTGGTGTATCTTTGACGGCTGATTATGATAACGGTATTCTGAAAATTATCGTCGAAGATACGGGCACAGGAATGACCAACGAGGAACAACAACGGGTATTCGGCGCGTTTGAACGTCTGTCAAACGCCGCCGCAAAAGACGGCTTCGGACTGGGACTTTCCATCGTTCAGCGTATCGTGACAATGCTCGGCGGCACGATACGATTGGAGAGCGAGAAAGGCAAAGGCAGCCGTTTCACAGTGGAAATACCCATGCAGACAGCCGGGGAACTGCCGGAAAGGATAAATCAGACAAGGATTCATCATGACCGTGCATTCCATAATGTCATTGCCATCGACAATGACGAGGTGTTACTACTGATGCTGAAAGAAATGTATGCACAGGAAGGGATACACTGCGAAGTCTGTACCGATGCTGCGGAACTGATGGAAATGATACGCCGGAAAGAATACAGCCTGCTTCTGACGGATCTGAACATGCCGGAAATCAACGGCTTCGAGCTGCTGGAACTGCTGCGCACCTCCAACGTTGGCAATTCAAAGACTATCCCGGTAGTCGTGACAACCGCTTCGGGCAGTTGCCGCAAGGAGGAACTTATGGAACGTGGTTTCTCCGGTTGCCTGCTCAAACCGTTCTCCATATCGGAACTGATGGAGGTTTCAGGCAAATGCGCCATGAAAGGTAACCGGAATGAAAAGCCGGACTTCACCTCCCTGCTGTCCTACGGTAATGAAGCCGTCATGCTGGATAAACTGATAACGGAAACCGAAAAGGAAATGCAGGCAATCAGGGAAGCGGGTCTAAAGAAAGACCTTCAGGAACTGGACGCCCTGACACACCACCTGCGAAGTTCATGGGAGATACTCCGTGCCGACCAACCGTTAAGGGAACTATACAAATTGCTTCATTGCGATGGCACACCTGACGATAAAACAATTGGCAATGCTGTAAAAGCTGTGCTGGATAAGGGTTCGGAGATAATCCAGCTGGCAAAAGAAGAAAGGAGAAAATACGAAAATGGATAAAACAAAAATTATCGTGGTGGAGGATAACATCGTATATTGCGAGTTTGTCTGCAACCTGCTGGCACGTGAGGGATTCCGCACCGTGCAAGCATTCCACCTCTCGACAGCAAAGAAGCTTCTGCTACAAGCGACAGAAAACGACATCATAGTTTCAGACTTACGTTTGCCTGAAGGCGATGGCATCGACTTGTTGCGCTGGATGCGCAAGGAGGGCATGATGCAACCGTTCATCATCATGACCGACTATGCCGAAGTACATACGGCAGTGGAAAGCATAAAACTCGGTTCGCTGGACTACATACCCAAACAACTCGTGGAGGACAGGCTCGTACCTCTGCTCTGTACCATATTGAAAGAACGGAATATCGGACGGAGCCGTATGCCCCTGTTCTCGCGTGACGGCTCGGCGTTCCAAACCATCATGAAGCGGATAAGGCTGGTAGCCCCCACCGATATGAGCGTGTTGATATTCGGGGAGAACGGCACGGGCAAGGAGCATATCGCCCACCTGCTGCACGACAAGGGCAAGCGGGCAGGAAAGCCGTTTGTGGCTGTGGACTGCGGTTCGCTCACCAAAGAGCTTGCGCCGTCGGCTTTCTTCGGACACGTCAGAGGCGCATTCACAGGTGCGGACAGTGCCAAGAAAGGTTATTTCCATGAGGCGGAAGGTGGCACGCTGTTTTTGGACGAGGTGGGCAACCTCGCACCGGAAACCCAGCAAATGCTTCTGCGCGCCATACAGGAGCGGCGATACCGCCCGGTAGGTGACAAATCTGACCGTAGTTTCAATGTCCGCATCATCGCCGCCACCAACGAGGATCTGGAGAAGGCGGTCCATGAAAAGCGTTTCCGGCAGGACTTGTTGTACCGTCTGCATGACTTCGAGATAACCGTCCCGCCGTTGCGCGACTGTCAGGAGGACGTCATGCCGCTGGCTGAGTTCTTCCGTGAAATTGCAAATCAGGAACTGGAATGCGATGTCATCGGCTTTGACGGTGAAGCCCGCAAGACATTGCTGACCCATGCTTGGCCGGGCAATGTCCGCGAGCTCCGTCAGAAAATCATGGGAGCGGTGTTGCAGGCACAGACAGGTCTTGTCACGAAAGAGCATCTGGAACTTGCCGTGACGAGGGCGACCTCACCCGTCAGCTTCGCCCTGCGCAGCGATGCGGAAGACAAGGAGCGTGTCTTACGCGCGTTGAAGCAGGCGAACGGGAACCGCAAGGTTGCCGCCGAACTGCTCGGGATAGGACGTACGACGCTGTACAACAAACTGGAAGAATATGGATTGAAGTATAAATTTCAGCAATCATAGTCCATAATTCGCTGAATTTAGTTACCCACAAAAGTATGTTTTTTCAAAAAAATAGTATTATATTTGCATTTAGAAAAAGTGTTCTTTTGATTTAATGCAAAACGAGGTAAAATACAGAACTTCGCTTGTTTCTAAATCGTTACCCATCAAGAAACAAATCTTTGCAAACTATTCAAATTCAGCGATAAAGACAATTCGTAATGTCTTCCGCAGTGGAAAGTAATCTTTTTCTTGATTCCGGCATCATTTAGCCATTTCTTGAATGGCTCACGTGTATGCGCTCGGCTGAGTCCTTTGAATACCATTCCACGTCCTTGTTCACCACAGTAAGATAGTGCTTCATCACTCAGAGGTAATGTTGCCTGTGTCTTGGTCTTTTGTGTGCGGATTCGCATACAATAGCCACCGTCTGGAGATAGCTCTATGTTCTCCCAACGGAGTTGCAGGATGTCGCTTATTCGCAGACCTGTCATACAGGCGAAAAGGGATGCACGTTTCAAAACGTCCACCTTGCAAGGAGTGGCCGCCAGACGTTTTACCTCCTCGATTTCAAGATAGTTGATTTTCGGCTCTTCCCAATCTATGCGGTCGAGGTGATCATTGATGTTTTCTCTTAACCAACCTTCCTTATGGGCGAGTTTCAGCAATGCCCGGAATGTTGACCAATATCCGGCGGCAGAGTTGCGGGATATGATTTTACCGGACTGTTTTACACGGATTTTAAGAATGTAAGTTCGGAAGTCGTTGCATAGACCAATTGTCACGTCTTTCATCAGACATCTGCCATTGCAGAAGTCCTTGAAGTGCTTATAGACGATTTCCCATTTCTGATATTTCTCTTTGGTCTTGCTCTCGAAATATTCAAGGAAGTCCGCCTGCTTCTTGGTACGGTCGAGGAATCCAAACTCCTCGTTGATGATTGCCAGTTCACGGGTGGCACGGATGCCACGAGCTTTGAGCATAATCTCCTCGTTGTAGTCAAGCTCGAACTTGTCTTTAGGATTACCGATGAGATACAGACCGAGAAACTCCCGGCGAGACATCTTTTTGGTGTGCGGATTCCAGATGGGAGGGTAGTAGTCAAGATAGAGCGACAGTTTGCCGCTGCGGAGTTTCTCTTTTCGTAGGGTCACTTTGGTGATGGTTGCAGATTCCATATTTCTTTGTTTTAGATTTATAATGTGTAAGGGAAAGAGGTGGTTGCCCGGTGAGAGAAATCACCGGATTATAACTCAATCTTTGGGTTGAATAACTTGGCTAACTCTTTGGCGTTCAGTTTGACATACTTGCCGCAACGGAGCTTGGTTATCTTGTACGTTTTGACATAGTGATACAGTTGGTCACGGGTCAATGAGTATTTATCCATGGCATCAGCCACCGAAATAAACTCTACATCCTCGGCTGACTTGGCACCCTTGGCCACATCAAAGTGATATTTGGAGTAATAGACCTTCGGACCCTCCTTGCGCTTCGGAATACCGATTTTCGACACCAGCGTATATATCGCCGATAACGTCATTCCATACTTTGATTGAATATCCTCGACAGAATACCACTCTGTAATTTCCGGATTCTCTTTTCTCGCCGAGAAAAGCCGGTCGATATGGTTCTTATTGAAATAAGCCTTGCCACGAAGAATTGTCTTCGGCACATTGTTCTCGGCAACCACTTTGTATATCCACGAATCCTTGATCCCGAACTTCTCGCGAATTTCAGCACGGGTATAGAAATCAGAGATTGACTTCGGTTTCCTTTCAGTGGATGCAGACAGATCTGTTTCTTTAGGAGTAAGAAAATCAAACATCGCCTGAATATCGGCTTTGCTGATGAGAGTCTTTCGCTGAAAGCGAACCACCTTAATTTTTCCATTACGGATATAGCGATATATTGACATCCTTCCAATTCCGAGTAAGTCGGCTGCTTGGGTAGGGGTCAGATAATCCTTATCTCTCCATGTATTGCCATTGGGTACTGATGCAGTTTCAAGATTTGATACTGCCATTTTCTTTTGCCGTAGTCTCTCCTTGTAAGAGTGCTCGGCACACCGCTTCGAGCAGAAGCGTGTCACTGTAGTCTGGGCGATGAATTTCTTTCCGCACCATTCACAGATTCTCTCGACTTTGATGTTGCTACTCATGTCACACGTGTTAATTTCGTCAATAATCGTATCATGGCGTATCACGACGTGCCGTGACGTACCTCTTTCTCCACCACCTTGCTGACGCGAGGGGTGAAATGAGTCGCTGTCGTACAAAATCCGTACAAAATAGTGCATAAAAACGCCTAACACTGACAGTTATCAGCATTAGGCGTTTTTGTAAGAATTAAGTTTTATCGTTCAGTAACAGTCAATTGCTATCAATATAACGCATTGATAATCAACTAATTACTTGCCGACGCAAAACCTATGGCATCTTTCTAAAATAGGTTGTAACTTGCTATAAAATATCGGGTTATTCGTAGCTGATGAACGCCACATTGACGGCTGGGTAACAAGCTGGTAACAGAATCGAATGAAAAACCCTCTCAACGCCCGATTCATCGGAGGGTCGAGAGGGGTATTCAACGCAACTGATACGGGGCTATCAGTATCGCAAAGATAGTGATTTATTCTGATTTTCTATTGTTTGGTAAAGATTATCGCATTCTCGGCCTCGGTCGATCCGTAATTCCACATCTTGAATGATGAGGCGTCGATGACTTTGATATTGCGTTTATCCTCACGGTTTATCACATCCCCGTTTGTCCCGTATTCAAAGAAAGAGATTGTCGGGGTCGCACCCGAATAGGCGACCTTGATCGAATAATAGCAGTCGGATGAGCCGCTGATTGCGACGAATCGAGTATCGGTGATTACAGCATGACCGAACGCTGTGCACTTATCCTCATAAATCGGGATGATGTCTCGCGGCTCGGAATAGGGATGAAATACGATTGTCTCCGTATAGGAGCCTGCCGCGGATAGTTTATCCTCATGTACGCCGACAAATGTCCCGTCGAGGGCTTGCCAAATCTGTTTGACCGCCGCGTTCATCTCCGGCTGTGGATCGTCGTCTTTCGAGCAGGCTACGCAGCAGAGCGACAACAGTAGGATGGATAGGAATTTTCTCATAGGTGTATAATGTTATGATTTCAGAAAATACACGGGAATAATCGGCAGCAGGGTTTTGTCTTCCTCGCTCATCTTATCGTAGAACTTGATCCATAGCTCCACGAACTCGTCGATGTCGATCAGCCGTAGCCGTCGGTGGTAGTTGCGGGCTTCTTTCTTGGATTCGCTGGTGAACGTGCCGGAAGTGATGAGTAATCCGACCTCCCCGTCTTTGAAGAGAACGCCGCCCAAACTCCGCACAACATCGACGGGTATTGCGGTCGTCGGATAATGCTTGACTTGGACTTTTAACTGCGGAGAGGTCGTGCCGAGTGGGTCTTGGTATGCGATTATATCGACACCTCCATCCTTGCCTTTCGGGGCGATGAACGGCGTATAATATCCCATAGCGCGGAGCAATGCCGCAGCCAAATCTTGAAACTCGTAAGGATTCTTCTTGATGATGTATTCCCGTATGCCTTTCGATGCCTGTCCTTGCAACATATCCAAATCATCGGGCTGCTCCGCATTTTCCTCGATGACCGATACCTCGTGCGCTTTCTGTATTTCGGAATACTTGCCGTGGAAATCGGCAAAGAATCCTCCGGCTCCGGCGGCAAGGGCTTTCGCCCCCTCCTCCGTTAGATGCCAAATGCCGCTTTTCTTGATGAGATACCCGACCTTGCTGACCTCTATCGAATAGAAATTGAGATACGCTTTCCAGCGGATTACACCACTTTTGGTCTGCTCCTTTTCATAATCTGAAAGCGGGAAAGATTGAGCGAGGGTTTCGTAGATGTCGGAAATCCTCATTTCCCCTCCGCTTGTCTCTATCGCTTTCATGGCAGCAAATACGATCTCTGCCTGTCTCGTCGTTTTTTTCTCGCTCATGCTCGCAACGGTATATTCAGTTCGCTTGCCGTCGCTTGCAGATGCGCACAAAAAGTTGGCGTTCCTGTCGATTCAGAGGCATCGCCAAACGCCCATACTCTCAACAAAGGAAACGCCCACGCAGAACGCAGGCGTCCACCATTGTTTTTTGAGAGTATTTCCGAAATTTTGGCGATTTTCTGAATCTCAAACAATAGCAAACGCTATAATATCAATATGTCTGTTGCAAAGATACACAAAGTTTGAAAATACACCCTATTATAATAATAGATATTTACTCAAAATCAGATAAATCGCCGAATCAAAGGAAGAATCTTTTTCCGCAAGATAACTACAATGATGATTATTGCCACCCAAAAACCGCGTATTTGTGTCTGTTGCCACCATGTCAATTCGCGTTCAACGGGCACGATTTTCTCAACCTCGACCTCCCGATCTCGGTAAACGATACTGTCTCTGTATTCTATCGTTCGTTTGGTCGGAATCTTCTGATCGTCTTGTTTGTTTTCAAGCGAATGCGTCAGCGACCCATCGGGGTTGATCCTTGCATCCGATACCGCCGCCGAGGTTTCGAGGTGGCTTGAATCTTGACGTACAGTTTGCTCGGTTCGCTCGGCAGGCAATCGCACAAGAAGCGTGTCATCAATGAATATTGTGTGATACCTTATCTTGACGAGCAGACTGTCCCGAATACCCGTCGAGGTTGTCAGGGGCTTGTAAGGAGCGCAAGCCGTCAGCACCAGCAGGCAGATGAAGTAGAGGATATGTTTCATAACTTTTTATGCTTTGAACTCGTACACTTTTTGCGTGATGCCGGTCTGCGGCAAAACGTCGAAATGAAGCCATGTTACGCCACCCTCCACGCGAATGTTGCAGGGTAGCAGTCCTGCGTTATTCTTGATTGATTGGCGTGCCTGTTCGGCGGTCATGCCTTGAATGGTAAAATCTCCCGCTTTGCCGAGGATATGGGAGGAGAGATAGACCTCCGTCTTGCCTTTCACCATCGGACACATATTGCAGCGCATTCCGCGCTGATATGTCCCGACCGAATGATTGTTGCAGAACATCGGTTTTTTTGAGAATATCGCGCCGGATGATGAGCAGGCAATGGAGGTAGTCGGTATCGAGAAACTGCCATGCGTTTTCTCCCCATTTTTTGAAGGTGTGATTGCAAACCAACTCGTCGATGTCGAAATACTGTTTGATCTCGATAAGGATTTCGTTGCGAGTCATAACCATGCGAAAATTTGAATGATTAAACCTCCGAATACCGTATAGGCGAGATCGATCCAATCCCAGCCGTTATAACGGTGTTGGTCGATGCTCTCTTTTGCCATACCTGTGAAAATGGCGAAGACGATACACCATCCCGCCGTATGAGGTATGACGAGAGCGAAGAATGCCGCGATCAATACTCCGGCGAGGAGATGCAGGAGTTTGTCACGAGCGATCCCGCCGAACCATGCCATAGCGGAATTGTAGATTTTGATAATTGCTTTCATGCTATTTGCATTCGGGTAAAATGTACTGAATGTGGTCGGCAGCCTCTTGCAACTGCTGACGGAGCGATGTCGGATGCAGTTCTTGTGCATGGGTGAAGCCGCAGAAAATCGAACCGATCCAATCATGCTCATCGTCGGCCAGCCGCTTTATGACGACGGAACAGCAGCCGTTTGTCGTCATAATAGCTCGTGCACGCTTATCCTTGACTTCGATTTCTATATTTCGATAGAATAGGAAATCCCGACAAGATAGTTCTGCGGAGAATGCCGCTACGTCAGACATCGGTAAGCGTTGGATGCACGGTTTGATGGCCGACACGCCGTTACGCTTGACCTCTAATGAGACGGACAGAAACATATTATTGATGAGCGGATGCGGTTGCAGGATATATACTCTGTCAGCTCCGAGTTCGTGAAGCAACTGCCATAGCACGCCGTAAATCTTTGCGATATTGTCGCTACGCTTGGCGGACTTCTCCTCCTCGGCTGCTTTCCACTTCTCGATTTTCAGGTCGGTCAGCTTGTTTTTGGCATATTGGTTATAAGAGAACCATGCCGACAAAATGACGGCAATCGAACTGATGATTGCGGGGATATTTTCCATATTCCTAATATTCTTGCACAAAGGTAATAATTAGTGCTTATTAAGCACTAATTTAAGGCAAAAAATTATCAATCCCATAAATGTGTCGCTATTACAACGAAGGTGAAATTACCATCATTCCAATACGCATCGTCGCCAGTATATACCGTGAATGAATCCGCGGTACGCTTGATAACGGATGCGTAGACACCGGGGCCGTTATCGCTACGCAAAAGTTCTCCACTTAACAGCACCGTATAATTGTCTGCGGATGAGAATGTACCGGTAGGGAATCTGATAGTGCAATAATGCGGCGCATTGAACATGTACGACAACTGGCATCCACTATTCTCTGCTCCATACCAATATTGGTTGTATCGCTTCTCCTTGACAAGGTGCGGCTTGCCACCAGAAAATTCAACTTTACCAGCAAAGACGGCTTTCAGCGGAAATCCTTCCCCTGAATTAGCGACGCCGTATCGAAATCTATTGAGCACGAGCCACCCTTTGAATGAATTGCCCTCGCCAACACCGATAATATCGACACCTTCATTGGGATTGATTGTCAGGTCAGACAAACGCTCTCCATCTTCATGGAAGTAATAGCCAGTAGGGGCCGATGCCGATATTTGCCCTACCGCATTCTTATTACCCCATTTTGTATTGAGGATGCAAGCTCTAAAACCGTTGTATTCAGCGGTAAAAGGCATTGTGAATGACGTAAGCCATGCTGCGGATTCACCCGGAATGACAACGCAGTTGTTATTTTGGAGCCCCAGCGTCGAGACCGTTATTCCTTCGCCCTCCCCATCCAATCGGAAATACCCGTCCTGAAATGGAGTGCGGATTGCACCTTTGATGATGACATTCTCAAAAGTGCCGCTGTGGGCTTTCAGATTGCCGTACTTATCCCATGTGATATTGCCTTTGGCAAGTTGTCCTGATCCATCTACACCGCTAAAATAGATCATCGTTTGCCCCGCCGCGTTGGCGATTTGTACGGTCGCATTGCGAAGCGATAGGGCATTGGCGATAGCAGCGTTCCAGTCGATATAGGTTTTGTCATTGCCGATACGGAATGCGTTATTCAGAAAATCCATGAAGTTCTTGCCGTCGGCCGATACGACCTTATCTGTCGTAATGCGACCGGGCAATATCTCCGTGAATCCATATAGCGAAACATAACTCCGCTCACCGTCGTATTCGCTGTTCAGGATGCCGACAAGGAGGTGATAATACCCTGCGACATCATTCATCTTGATTGCCCTATCAGAGAGCAGAAAATCGCCCTTTACTGCGGTGTTCGCGCGGCTTACTTTGGCATATAGATAATACCGTTTTGCTCCATTGTCAAGATACGGCGAAAGGTATTCGTTCATCTCCCAAACCTTGTACTCCGAATCGGCATGAGAAGACGAAATCGTGCTGATGCCGAGCGTCATGTGCTGAATGAAGCCATGCGGGATATGTAGCTGCTTTTTTGCGTTGTCATAAGTGATACCGCCATCTACGACTGTAAGATCGGTTTTGCTGGCTACGAATCGGAATTGCAGGCTTTCATCCCCGACAAGCATCATCATCGTTTGCACGGTCAGCGGGCTGACGGATTCCATGAAGCCGTCCAGCATCGCGCTCTCCAACATCGACATCGTTTCCTTGACGTCGCGGAACCGACGCTTGGTATAGCTTACTGCATTGCGGATGTTATTGTCCGTGGCGATCTCGTTTTGTCCGATCTCCCGAAGTTGCGATGATACGCTCTTGCCCGAAACCGAGTTTGAGATTTCGAGGACGGGAGCATACGGCGAGGTGAGAAAATCCTTGATTCCCGTAATGCGGATCGGGATGCCGTCGGGTGCGAACTGCTCATCGGTGAACAGAACATATCCGCCGACTTTCAGACGGCCGCCCACGCGGAGCCAATTCTTTTTCGCCCATAGCCCTTGCAGCGTACCGGTAAAGGTGAATTTCGGGTCTTCGTTCTCGTAGAGCTTGCGGGCCGCCTCACGGAACATATCCCATGATGCACCCGTTTTATCCGCATTGTTGCAGATGTAGGCATCCGGCAGCATGATTCCGAAAACGGCGTAGGTGTCGCCGACGGCAGGCTTGAATGTCTCGTTCGGCATCGTGACCCCGTCGATCTCCTGCGGCACGAGTTCAAATCGCTGTTCCGAGTGGTTGTATTTGAACTCGAATTGTTTGTCATTTCCGGCGAGCATCCCCTTTTGAAAGATAATCGTCGCCGTCTCGCCCTCGATGATGTAATCGTTGAAGTTCAGATCGGCAGGGATGGAACTGTCGATGATGTCGTAGAAATTCTTTCCTGCGTCGATGCACTCGACCGCCGAGACCGTTCCCACGCGCGAGGGGTATATCTCGGAGCAATCGAGGCTGTCCTCCTTGACGGCATCGGAAACCTTGTCGATGCGTTCGATGGAATAGCCCTCTGCATCGGAGCGATAGGTGCGGCCCTCATAAACGAGCGTCTGTGACTTCGGCAACAGCAGTTCCGCCGAGCCGTATTTTGAGCGGTCGATATTTCGGTCTCCGCCCTGAACGTAGAGCCGCTTGATCGGCAACTCGTCGCTCTGCGTGGTGCGTCCGACACCCGGCTCGAAGCCGTTGCCTTTGCCGTATGCGAGTGGCAGGGGATCGGCCTTAAAGTATTCGACTTTGTGCAATGAGATCGTGCAGTCGTTGATCTCCCACTCCGTCTCGAATTTGTTTGCGATGTCCTGCAATGCCGCATCGACGTAGGTGTGGTTGAACTCGACCGTCTGCTCCGCTGCGTCGAGACATTCGCCGACTTTCCAAACTCCGGCTCCGTCGCGCTGGTTGAGGTTCCATACGATAGCCTCAATGAGTTCGTGAGGCTTGGCGCACATCGACCATTTGAGGCGTTTATCGACGGGATTACGCATTTTATACAGGCTCATGTTATCCTCCAATGTTCCGAGGGTGAGCGTGTATTCGATATTGCGACTTCCGTTCTTCTTGATGTTCTCCGGCGATCCGAGCTTGTATTTCACGCCTTGATACTCGCACCATGCCCCGACCGGAATTTCGACAAATTCCGATAGGACGAATTTCAGGACGAGTTGCGGCTTGGCCATAAGGGAGCGATAGCGGTAGCTGCTATCGCTCTCCTGTACGTCCAACGTCGTGTTATTGAAATGCAGGGTCAGCATGGGCGGGCTATTCGATGTTCAACTCTGCGCAGTCGGCATCGATTTGGGCTTTCAGCGCACTTCTTGCCGCGAGAAATTCCTTGTATGCGCTGATCTTCGCTTTGGCCTCGCTGCTGGACGCAGAGCCTCCGTACATGCCGAGTTTGGCGGCATTGTACTCGTTGATAAGCTTCTGCTCGTAGTTTGCCTCCCACATCTGGCCGATGACGGCTTCCGTGATCTTGTTGCTCGTTACGGTAGCCCATACGATTACCTCGTAGCAAGAGTACTGCGTGTGCGAAACCTCGGCAACGGGTTGATCCTCGTCCTCCGCCATGATCTGCTGCGGTACGGCCTCTTCCTGAATGTCCCAACGGTAGATGTAGCTACCGTTACCTACTGCCTCGAATTTAGGCGGCAGCGCGTCGTAATATGCACGTTTCATAGAACTGTGGTTTGATGATTGTTTTTAGTAAATGTTTTGAATTTGAGACTTTCGCCCACCCGAACCAACTGCACAATCTCTGCTTGTAGTCTTTCGCGCTGATATTAGGCTTTTTGTTCAGTCGCGCGGCTGCACGGCAGAAATTCTGCTTGATGGCTTTCCGCATGAGCGTTTGAGCACGGTAGAATACGAACCCGACGAAAATCAAGGCCGCGCCCGTGTTTATCCATCCGATTCTCGGCGATTGGGAATACCTGCTCATTCCCTTTCAGAGTGAGTTTCAGATCGGCAAGGTATTCCTTGATCTTGGCGAGTAGAGCATGGAGTTCTTCTTTGGTTTTTGCAAGGAAGACCATGTCATCGGCGTATCTAAAATAATACTTTACGCGCATCACCTCTTTGATCCAATGATCGAAATAGGCGAGCATTAAATTGGCGTAAAATTGTGATAGGTAGTTGCCAATAGGCACACCGTCCGAGCTGTCGATAATCGTATCTAACAGCGCAAGCGTATCCTTGCATTTGATTTTGCGTCGAATGATGGACTTCAACACATTGTGATCTATCGACGGGTAGAACTTGCGGATGTCGATTTTGAGGCAAAAAACGGGCGTTTTTCTCGGTCTTTGATGGCTCGCTTGACATTCCGCATCGCTCCATGAATCCCGCGCCCCTTGATGCAGCTATACGTGTCTTTTGTGAAGACCGAAACCATATCGGTTCGAGGATATTCATTATCGCATGGTGCAGAATACGGTCGGGGTAGTACGGCAATCGGAAAATGAGCCTTTCTTTCGGCTCATAAATCGTGAATGTGCTATATTCAGAGTTTTTGAATGAGCGATTTTTTAGCGTTTCATGCAGCGCAAGGAGGTTTGCCTCACGATT
>PDYJ01000011.1_pt1 | contig 30772 bp, 15 predicted proteins | sample 1430841 | NCBI WGS metagenome assembly PDYJ01 (sample SAMN07237672, study PRJNA390542) | Gut metagenome, whole genome shotgun sequencing project. | isolation source: fecal pellets | host: Mus musculus | place: USA: New York, NY | collected 2016-10 | reverse complement strand
GGGAATGAGAAGATAGGGATAATGTGTGATGACAGTCGGCTTGCCGCATCAGACGGCAAGGGGGGTAGCCTAATACCCCCTTGCCGGGGTCATGGCGATTTACGTTGCCGGACCCAGTGTCGGACAGCAAGCTGAATTATGATGATTTCTTTCGGTTGTCGATAGCCCTGTAAAGGGTTGCCCGGCTGATTCCGGTAGCCTTGGTTATCTCATCAATGGTGTGCAGCTTAGAGTCATACATCTTCAGTGCGGTAGATACCTTGCTTTCATCAGACTTGGGTCTGCCTCCCTTACGTCCTCTTGCCCTCGCAGCTTCAAGCCCCTGCCTTGTGCGCTGCCGTGTGAGGTCTCTCTCAAACTGTGAGAGTCCGGCAAAGATTGTGAGCAGTAGATTGCCCTGTGGTGTGGTGGTGTCGAGCCATGTCTCCCTCAGTGATTTTTATCGACGCTCCGGCTTCATGTATCTTCTCGATGATTGAGAGTAGTTCCTTGACGGAACGCCCAGTCGGGTAAGTTCCGTTATTATCACGGTGTCTCCGGAACGGAGTGAGTCCATCATCCTGTTCAAGTTGCGGACGTTCCTTTTTTACTCCGGATATCTTCTCACTGTATATCCGCTCACATCCGGCTTGAGTGAGTAGATCAGTCTGCCCATCGAGGTTCTGCCCGGTGGTCGATACTCTTGCGTAGCCAATCTTCATCTAAGGTTATTAGGTAATAATGTCTATATTTCCAGTAGAAACTTGTTTTAGTGAACATTTATGCTTGGCTTTGAATTTTCTTTTTTCTAATTCAAATTTAGGGTTTGACTTGCTGGAAGGAAATGATTTAGCAACAATTCTAGCGTGTTTTTCGTCGATACTACCATGGCTGAATATAGAATTGGACATTGTTGCATCAAGCTGTTTTAGAGCATGTTCAACATCCGTACCTTTTAATTCTACGAAGATAGCTTTCCAATTGTTATTGTTCTCATCTTCTTCTTGTTTTGCTAAAATAAGAAAATCACATTTATTTCCTGTTTTTATAATATTTCCATCTATTGATAGGAAACACATTTGCGTCGTTTCCCAAAATCAAGTTTATATAATGTTTGTTGTTCTTTTAAAGATAGATTTTTACGATCAGTGAGAGGTAAATATGGCGCAAAACTTCTTTCTAGAACAGAATGAAGAGACTCTTTCATATTTGACAAATTATATCGTTAAGACGGTCAAGAGCATCTTCTACATATTGAGATTCTCTATCAATATATGTTCCGTTAACCATATATATATCATTATCTACAGCATTAGTAACAAATCCATCTTCAGATATGTAGTATGCTGCTATGCTACCTTTATCAAGAATGCATTGTTTTGGCACTATTTCTGTAGTCCGTTCCGGGTCTATCGCATAGGCTTCAGAGGCTGCCATCAAGACATTCAATGCGGATAATATATATGGACTATGGGTGGCTATTGATACCATGCTGTGTCCAGATTCTAATTTACAATTTGCAGTTTTTATAGAAGCTGCTATGTGGTACAGGAGCTTTGCTTGAGATTCTGGGAATAAGTTTTGTTCCGGTTCCTCAATAAAGAATATGGCACCTTTATAAATTAAAAGATCTTTCGCTATTTTACTTTCGATAGAATCTTTATTAAAAGTAGCATTTTCTTCAATAATAGCCGAAACTATGTCCATTAAATCGGATTTGCTTAGATTAGCTTTGGAACCGACTGTTTCAACTAGAGCATTGACCATGACTTCCAATGGTAACGCGGACTGGACCCCACTAGATGCGTAAAATGGTGAAAATTCCTTTCTTTCGTCAATAGTACGTAGTTGTTCTCCTTTGGATTTGTCATAATAGTATTCTAATTTGGGAGTTACAACAAGCCGAAGAGCATTACTAGGAGTATAGGTTTCTCTTACCTCATCCCATTCAAAGATAAAATTAAACAGTACATCAAAATCTTTAGGACGATACCAAGATTCAATGTCTTTTATTGCTGAAATAAGATTTCTTTCAGATGGAATAAAGCTCAATTTTACATTATATGGCTCAGAATTCTCTAATACTTCTATTCTTGCATTGGTTTTAATTCCTCCAATAAAATCAATTCGATATGTGTCACCTACATATCTTATTTCGCTATTAGCATTGAAAAATTTTGAATCAAAACGATAAAATTTTATCAATTCTTGGATAAAACGATAATGGTGAGTGTATGCATATTTTACACCTCTTCCATTTTTCGGTTTACCGATACAAAGTAATTTTTCTATCCATCTGCAATGGCTTATAATCTTTAACAAAGTACTTTTTCCGGTACTTTGTTTACCAATGAATAGATTAATAGTCTGAAGTTGGATAACACCAGAGTCTCTTATTGGCCCAATAGATTTTATTTGGATGGTTGACATATTAGAACTGTATATGATGCAAAGATACGAAAAAGGTTTGTATCAGCAACAAGTAGTTGAAAAGTTTCAAAAAAGGATAAGTTTATATATATGAGACGATGAAATATAGATGGGTTTTGAGACTCATTTTAAAATCAACCAATTCCCACTGATAGACTATGGAGCATAATCCAAAAACGAGTGTTTTTGAGATTGTGCAATAAAGAATTTTAATTGAAAAGTTTTATGAATTTGCATAATGTTGATTGTTTGCTATATTTGTATGAAATTTGTAAAAGCGAATTAACACTCAATTCAATATGAAACAAAATTTAATGATTCTGCTTATTTGGGCGTTCATTGCTTCTTGTGGCTCGAGAGAAATGACGCAAACTTTTGAAATTGCAGGTGATAACCAGTCTGAATTAATGGAAGTTTTGCATTATTATTCTAAAAAAGATAGTATCTACCAGCAAGCAGCACGGTTTTTGATAGCCAATATGAAAGGGCATAACGAAGTAAAGAGTATAGCATTAGATTCGTTGATAGAATTGGCGAAAAACAAAAAATATTCGGATGAAGAGTTGCGAAATTTATGGACAACTTTATCACAATCGGATCAGGTCTCTAAAACCGAAGATGCTGTATTTATGTCTGCCAAAGATATTATTGATAACATTGATATGGCTTTTACAACGTGGATGGAATCGCCTTGGAAGGATTCTGTCTCATTTGATTTGTTTTGCAACTATATATTGCCATATAGAGTAACTGAAGAGAAGTTTGTAGCAGGTTGGAGGGAGCATTTAAAGAATCAATATGAAAAATTTATTGAGAAAGAGGATAATCTCATTAGAGCTTACGAGACCATTCATTGTGAAATTATGAGACGTTTTCGAAATAGTTCTTTGGGAATACCATATACTGCTCCATTGAAATATCTGGAAGTTTTTGGGACAGGAAGTTGTTTCCAGGGGTGTGCATATGAAGTTGCTGTGATGAGATCTTTGGGTATTCCAGTGGCAATAGATATTGTCCCTCAATGGAGTAACTATAGCCGTAATGGTCATGCATGGTGTGCCCTTGTAACAGAATATGGTAGTTATTCGATGACCAAGCATGATACAGTAGCATCCAAATCTAATGTGATAGACTCTTCCATATTTTCAATCACTAAGACGATCGAAGATGACTTTCCATATTCAACGAATTTCAAAAAGAAGGTTTCTAAAGTATGGCGTACAACATATGAGCGCAATTATCGTACATTTTATGACAAAGAAGCTCCAATAGAAATAATAGAAAATTTTTGTAACCCTTTTCAAAAAGATGTAACCAAGCAGTATGTGGATGTTCATAATATAAATATTCAATCGCAAAAAAAAGATATTTATTTGTGTACCTTCAAAATAGGTGAAGGCTGGGTGCCTGTTATGAACTCACATAGTGATAATTATATGCATGAGTTCAAAGATATGGGAGATTCTACAGTGTACCTACCTGTAATTTATGATGATGGAATTATGAAGCCGATAGAGAACCCTATTGTCATTACGAATCATATAGAGAGACACTTAATGCCGGATACCACTAGCCTTATTGATATAAAACTTGATCGCAAGTATCCTCTTGTAGGGAAGTTTATAAATAGATGGGCATCTATGCGTGGTGCTAAATTTGAAGGAAGCAATACGCTTGATTTTAAGAATCCGTATCTTATTGCAGAGATTAAACGAACACCTGTATATAGGAATGAAATCTATACAGACTCGCCTAATAAATTTCGTTATGTCAGGTATTGTTCCCCAAAGGAAATAAACTATCCGCTTACAGAACTTGAATTTAGGCAAGATGGCAAAATTTTAGATGGACATCCATTTACAGAAGGAATATCAACTCCTGAAAGAGCAAATGACGGTGATTGGTTCAGGGTTCTAGAAAATGCTACACCAGGTTATTGTATCGGAATGGATTTTGGAAGTCCTCAAAGGATTGATACCATTGTGTTTTATCCTCAAAATGATGATAATTTTGTAAAACCAGGATTGCAATATGAACTGTTATATTATGATTTAGGATGGAAAAAAATTGCGACTAAAATGTCTAACGGATATTCAGTATGCTTTGAAAATGTTCCCAGTGGGGCGCTTCTATTATTGCGTTGTGATGACGGGGGCAATGAAGAGCGAATTTTTACATGGGAAAACGGCAAACAAGTGTGGTGGTGATAATGGTTCATTTAGTTGTTCTTATATGAAGGGATATATCCATACCAGTGAACAAATCTACAAGAATATTCATTATGAAGCTTATTGACCAAGTCGAACTCGGCAAAAAGATCTGTAGTACATGTTGTCGAGTAAGACGTGGCTCCGACGGATGTGAGAAAATTGAATTTATGTGTGTCTCCTAACAACAGCCAAGGGGTACTTAATGAAGGCATTCTATTGACGGCTAATTGTAACCAATAATTAGCTTCAGGAATATCATAATATTTTAAAATATAACCATATTTGGACATTGTTATGGGATTGTTATCGGTAGGAACACCTTTGAGTATCAAGCGCTCACGTAAAGCATTTGCAAATGTGACATCTTTTGAGAGTATCTTGTTTAGTATGGAGGAATGTAGGAACGACGGCTGATTTAAAGTGGAATATGATATTAAATCTAAGGCTTCAGGATAATTATTATCATTATAAAATTCAATACCTCGATAAATGCAAATATATGGATTTTGTATAAGCATACTATCACAAATTATTTTATATGTAGGTATTACACCTTGAATGACCCCTATTATTATTGGATATTTATCAGGTTTATTTATATCCCAATTCTCTATAGAATATTGTGGCCTAGTTGAATTCAGGTGAAACTGGATAAATCCACATACGATAGAAGATATCCCTATTAAGGCTGTGGATATAAATAAATATTTAATTGAAGAATAAAAAGATTGTGAGATTTCTTTTTTAGAAGAATCTAAAAAGGAAATAGTAATGGAGAATACAAATAAAATATAGTAATACGACATCAATATTCCTTGACAGCTCTCTTTTATTAAAATAAAAGATAAATATGATATTAATATGGAATTTGTAACTGTTCGTTTGTAATTAATTATGATGGATAATATCATTATGAAAAATAAGATGCATCCAACTATGCCAAGTTCTATGAATATTTGTAAAAATAAGTTAGGAGCCGTAATGGTGAATGTGTTGGATTCGTATGATTCCATGTATAGAGAGGAACTAGTTATGCCGGATCCAAATAATAATGAAAAAATATTTCTATTGAACGAAAGACTGTTTGTACGCCAATGATAACTGCCAGAAGAAGTGTATGTATACATGTTTTCGACTAACGAATTTAATTCATCGGTCATAATAAAATAAAATATACAGGTTATAGCAAAAACAGTAAAAATAACACGATATGTATTCAATGTCTTAGTTAAGCAAAGGCAAACTAAAAAAATTATATAAGCTATATATGTTCCTTTGGAAAAGGACATTAGGGTACATAACGTTAGTAGTGATAATAAGCCATAATTATGTCTTTTATGATATATGGTAATAACGTATAGACTGATGGCTACAATGATATAGCCATTATTAATGTATCCCCAAGGTCTATTTAAAAATCGTAGGTGATATATATCATTGAATCCATGTGAAGAGGCATCCCATTTTAAGATGACAAAACTTATCGTACACCATAGCAAAAAGATAATAGTGATAACATATACTATATTGGAGAACCTACGTTTATTGGAAGTATTTTGAAAACATATTGAAGCAAGACTGAAAACAATGTTCATGACAGAAACTTTCGCAATTATATCCAGAGATTTTATTGGTGTAATGGATATGTTGCAAATAGTTCTAGCTATTATGTAAGTAGTAAAAAGTAGAAATGTAATATGGGTGTAACTTAAATGATATTTGTTGAGCTTTGAGAGATATATACATGGAAGTGCCAAACAATATATAACCAATATATATTTAATTTGTACAAGAGAAACAAAACTTATTATGAATGTAATCGCTATGACATATAAATTATTAAGCCTTATATTACTATACATGATAAGAAGGGAGTGAACTCTATTTTGAAAAATAGAGACGTTTGATAAGCAGTTTAAGAATATTCCAACATAAAAAAATGACTGTTGAGAGGAATATTAAATATGAGATGATATTTTTAACGATGGAAAATGGAGGAGTTATGGAATGAACTAAACAAGATATTAGTAACTTGGATTCAGTTATAAAAGCTTGCCCACTAGTGATTATTACATATGGAATTATGTATGTGAAGTATGTTATAAGGAAAAGTATACTTCCGACAGAATATAAGATAAATAAACTTAATTTCCATCTTGGTAAGTTACTTATAGGGGAGAAATAGTTAGCTTTAAATGACTTCCCTATAATTTTTTTTTGTAACCAAATGTAAGTATGTTCTCTTAAATTGGGGATATTTAGAATGTCCGTTATTATCCAATATCCATCAAACTTAAGAAATGGATTTAATGTAATTGCAAAACTGAGTAATATAGAGAGTATGGTGAAACGAATTGTTTCTTCAGGTATAATGAAATATATACAATCCAATATTATTAATAATAAACATTGGAAGTATATCCCGGCAAAATTTACAACATGTCGATGCCTTTGAGGCAGACACCAGATTTTAGTTACATCTGTATAAAAAAGTGGGAAGTTCAGATAGATTCCCACCCCGATATCCCCAGGGGATACACCATATCTAATACAAGCAGAAGCATGTCCAAATTCATGAAATAATGAAGACAAGATGGTAATGCTGAATATTACTAGTATCCCCTCAAGACCAATATGTCCATTATAATGTAATATGTTAGGTTGAAGTAGATATACCGTATTTAATATTACGGCTAATATTAACATGCATACTATTATGTATTTATTAAATAGGGGGGAGAGCGGTTTAGAAATAGTCCTTACTGTTTGTGCTGAAAATATAGAGCGTTTAAATATAAAACCGAGAGGTTTCTTGGGCTCAATAACATTATTATATATGATTGGATTGATTGCATTTTCAATAACATATGATATTTGTTTCCTTGAGTAAGAAGAGCCACTCTTTTTTTGATATGAGGTGATCGCAGAATCCATATCTTCTCCATGTGATAGACAAAGAACCAATAAGAACGCCTGTTTGCTTAGTTTATAATATCTATCTTGGATAGATATTATAAACTCTGTATTGATGTCTAATTGACTAGATGGAGTAATTGGTGTTATTTTATCGTATGGTTCCATTAGTGGACTTTTAAAATAGTATTTTCAATCTCTATTTTCTGCTTTTCTATCTCACTACGTTTGATGTGCTTCCCAAACTCGAAATTGAAAGCAAGTTTAATAAAACCTGAGCATCCGGCAGAACGTGAAGTTAACTTATAGTTATAATTATAAATCTGATTATATGATTTGAAACCATATTTATTCCCCTTTAAAAAAGGATTGTTTATCCCAATCTCAATTAGCCATTGTCCAATGTTATAGTTTATTCTTGCGCCATATTTCCAGGGCGTTTCTACCCTTGCAAGATCCATTCCCATAACTTTTTGCGGAGTGTTTATGAATGCATTGAGGGCAACATTATGATAATAATATATAAAATCCAACTTACAGTCGAGCCCGTGAGTCTTGGCAGATTGAACACCTGTATAATTGTACAGATTATAACCGCCAGAGAGTTGAAGGGTTACCGTTTTAATGGGACGGTAGGAAAATGATACGAAAGAATTAAAATAGTGAGCATCTTCGTCTGTACTCCAACTTTCTATAATGACATTGTCCTCCTGAACATACGAGCTAATGGGTATGTGATGGTTGTACTGATATTGTGCGATAGCTTGTAATCCGAATTTATTAGTGTTTTTGCCATAAATAGTCATGAGTTTATATAGCTTGGTGTTGTCTATATAAGGATTACCTCTAATAACATGAAGATTGTTGACAGGTTGCTCTGCCGTAGTTAAACTGGCAATATTTGGAAATGAATTGCCTATGTTGCAGGAGGTCACGATGTATTGCCCTTGGGGTAGGTTGACTGTGAGACGAGTGTCAAGTCTGGGGGAGAATGTGCTTATTTTATCACCCAGCTTTTGTTGATATTGCAATGCGGATATGCCAGGTTGAAATGAAATGCGGACTTTGTCGGATACTTTATGAGAATACTGCACAAAAAATATTTCTTCATTGCTCCATAATTCAGAAGATGGTATGTTTGACCCGGAATATTGAGCTTTGTTATTTTTGTACAGATTAATAAATTTTGCGGCTAAAGAATTATTAGAGTTGAATTTTATGGTATAAGTGGTTGTTAAATCTAAGTTCCACAGGTCATTTGACGTTCGAGTTTGATAATTTGATGAGAAGTTATCAAACTCATAAGAATATTTATTATAGGCATAGGAGCCATTCAAGTTTATGTCAAGAGTTTGTTTCTTGACAAGGATGAATCTTGTATATAATTTAGTCGCTATATAGTTTATTCGGTCAGATGAGTTCTTGTTCTGATATGAATTGTCGGGTTGCTTCTCTACCGTATTGCTTGAAGCATCACTATTGCTCAGGTATATACCTCCTTGAAGTGTTCGTGCTTTGGTGGTGTTAGTAACATCTATATGGATGCTTCCATTGTTTGTCCTTGATTTACCATCTATGCCCACAATTTGTTCTTTATAATGGCCCTCCTTAAAATTATAATTGATATATCCGTCTTTCCTGTCAGACTCCATTTGATTTATATTGTAGTCTCCAAATGCTTGTATAGTAGTGTTATTGTGCGCTATCTTGCCTGAAAATCCATAATTACCTCCTAAAAATCCTATATTTTGTTGTGCATTGATATTACCGAATCCTCCGGAGTTATATTGTTTTACCACATAATTAATCACAGCGTTTTCCCCAACATATTGATTTGTGGGGGTGTCATAATATTCAATTTTTACTATGTCAGCAACTCGTAGTGCTTTTACTTCCGGAATAGTAGCTTTAATGCCATTAATATATAGAGCAGCTTCGCCAAACACGGCTGAGACAGCTCCTGAAATACGGTCTACTGTTATTCCTGGAATCATTATATTTGCCAATAGGTCAATACCACCAAAGGAATGCCGTTTTTCAGATTTTGTGGGTAGTGCTATGAGATGTCCGTCTTTTGAACGGATAATATTATTCCCTGTTATAGTTACCTCTTTTAATTGGTTTGATTGTGGTTGTAGAAAAAAATTTTTAATGGTGGGATTAGTTAAAATATGAAATGGTATAGTTTGGGGAATATATCCAAAAGCTGAGATTTGGAGAATACCATCATTAATATTGAATTCAGATATATCATAAAAGCCAATGGAATCAGTCATTGCATGGGCTATATACGATGAATCAGAACTCATTATTTTTACTATTGCAAACTCAACCCTTTCCCCGTTTTCAGAAGTCACATAACCATTCACTCTGTTTTGGGCTGAGCAAAACAGAGTGTGAATGGTTATTAATGACAGAAGCCAAAATTGCTTATAAAAATTCGCCACAAGCAAAACAGAGTGTGAATGGTTATTAATGACAGAAGCCAAAATTGCTTATAAAAATTCGCCACAAGTAAAACAGAGCGTACAAGTAAAACACTCAGTAGATAGTTGCATTGCAGAGTCAGCGGCTGTGCCTAATGCAATTGGATCTGTTTCGAGGCGTTCTTCGAGTTCGGATATGGAGAACTCTGTCATGATGTTTTGGTTCAGAGATTTAATCTCCAGTTTTTTCTTGTCATTCATGAGAAATATTATTAAATATGAGTTTTGTTATACCAATAAGTTTGTTCTCAAAATTATCACAACAATATTGTTTGTGGGAATTTTGAGCCTTGACTGTACATCCTCCTCCACAAAGCAAAGCATATTTGCAATGTGCGCAATTATCGATATGAGTAGAGATTCTATTATGCCATATGTCAAGAATCTCTTTATTCCAGTTAACATGTGGAATGTACGTCCCTATGATGTTTTGTTCACTTCCTACATATTCATGGCAGGAGTAGATGTTACCTTTGGGGTCTAAAATATATGTTGTAGCATTGGCTCCACAATGTTGTGGATTCAATGAAATAGGCTGATGTCTTATGATAGCATTGTATATGTTTGTATAAAGAGACAATGAATAAGGTAGCGGTGGTGTTACTTTTGATAATGTCTCTATAAAACAGTTGCTATCTAAATTGTCGTTATGTTTGGTGTAATCCGTTGGACAAAAATTTCCTTCTCCATCAATTATCTCACCATATATTTTGAAGTTTTTGTGCCCTAATATATGCTCTTGTTGTAGGAATATAAGCAGGTCTTGAATTTCGGTGATATTGGAAGAGTCTAGATTGACTCTAACTTTTATAAGAGCTCCAACTTGAAGGGCGGCCTTTATGTTGGCAATTATTTTAGAAAAGGTGTCTTGGCATGATGAATGAACTCGACGAGCATTGTGTGTGTCTTTAATTCCATCAATTGTTACTTGTACACCATATATTTTGGATGGATTTAGAAGGTGTAAGTAAGAGTCTAAATCATAACCGTTTGTCGTAGCGGTGAACTTATACCCTCTAGAAACGCCTAAAGATACAATTCTTTCAATAATGGGCAGATTTGATTTTAATAGAGGTTCTCCCCCAAATAGTGTTATAGAATTATTATGGAGTTTTCTGTTTGGCTCAATTTCAAGCATGGCATCAAAAAGCCTTTCAGCTTCAGAGGGTGTTAAGGTATGCTTGCCGTTTTTATTTAGCCGTTCAATTTCAAAACAATAGGGACATTTGAAATTACAACAATAGGAAACAATAATTGTAAAATCCTTCTTTCGGACACTATTGCGTCTTGAAAGTACATTAGCTATCCTGCGCACATATGCATACTCATCCTCCGCATCTTGAAAAGTAAGATAACCACGCTCCGTTAGTTTCGCTATACAACTTTCTGGTAGCTGGTTACAATGATTTAACGTAGATGCAAGCTCTTTTGATACAATGTCAACAGCCCCAGTATAACCATGAATAAGCAGAACTTGATTTTTGCGGTCATTAAGTTCTACTTGGATTGTATAGCTAGATAGCCTTAAAGTCTTATCGGGATTCATGAACAATAAAATTGTCGTTGAAAGTGAGTCATGGTATTTGATTCAATCGCAAAGATAATAAATATTAATAAAATCACAAAATTTATGTTATTTTAAAACCTACTTGGCTTAATCAGTTTTGTAAATAATAGAGTATTAATTATCTTTGCAAGATAAATAAGTAAACTTGCTTACTTGTAAATAAGTTTGAAAACAAATATGTAAACTTGTAAACATGGTTAAGATTATAGCAGTCGTGAACCACAAAGGAGGAGTCGGCAAAACAACGACCACCGTAAACTTGGGAGCGGCTCTTTCTCGTTTAGGAAAACGTATTCTATTGGTTGATATGGATAGCCAACAGAACCTAACAACCTCTCTCATGAAAGAAGAGGATGTAACGAAATCAATATTTGACAGTCTCATGCAAAATGAGCCGCTGCCGATAGTCAGAATCTCCGAAGGATTGGACCTATGTCCATCTGAACTTGCATTGGCAGCAGCAGAACTGCATTTGCAAGCCCGTATTGGAAGAGAGAGTATTCTGAAGAAGTTGCTCAATAGGGTACGAGATGATTATGATTTCATCTTCATTGATTGTCCGCCCTCTTTGGGGTTGTTCACCATCAACGCACTTGTTGCAGCAACAGATGTATTTCTTCCATTGACCGGGGAAACTCTCCCGTTACGAGGAATCATAATGCTCGATGAGACTTTAAACGACGTGATTCAAAATGCAAATTCGGATCTAAAGATAACCGGGGTAATTATCCAGCGGTACAATAACCGTAAACTCAACAATGAGGTGATTGAGGCGATAACCTCCAAGTTTGGGGCTAGGGTATTTGATACCAAAATTAGAGAATGTATAGCCCTCGCCGAAGCCCCAGCTGCACATTGTTCCATATTCGATTATGACAGTAAGAGCAATGGAGCATCTGATTATATGGCATTGGCTAATGAAGTTCTGATGAAGTTAAGTTAAAGAAGATTTGTAAATAAGATTACTTGTTTATAAGTAAACAAGTAATCAAATAAACAATATAACGATGGCAAAGCGCAAATACAGCCTGATGGGAGAGGTGCAAAAGTCTTCGTCAACTATAGAGCCTGATGCACAACCCTGTCAATGTGAGACAACGGAAAACGCAACGCCGAGTATTAGCGTTGCCTCGGTGAATGAAAAGCCAGCAGAAATCCGTGCTACGTTCATAGTCTCTCCCAATTTGATAAGAAAACTAAAATTAATAGGGATGTTGGAGAATCGGAAGCACAAGGATGTCATTAACGAGGCATTATCTGTATTCATATCCAAGTGGGAGTCCGAACATCCAACAGTAGATCTTATGCAGATTGATAATTTGGCAAAAGGATAGATGAGTAAACTTGTAAATATAGTTACGAGTTTACTAAATTACAAATAAACTAATTCATATCAAAATCCGTTATGGGGGATTCTTCCCATAATGGATTTTGATACTTAACCGCATTGTGCTATCTTTGCAAAAGTGTAAAAAAAATATATTGATAATATACGCCCCCCGTATGGGGCACGAGGAACGAGTGCCCCTCTGTTCAAAATTTTAGATTATGTATATAGATTTTAGTAAGGTTGACATGAATAATTTTGATTTCGATACTCTTTCTGCGGATGAGTACCGGGAGTTCCTTCAGGCTTGGTCGGATTATCATGGTCGGATGAATCGTGTTTCTGTGGACGTGTTGGAGCAGGAGTTTGAGCGTAAATCCGATTATCTTCAGTGTGGGGAGCATTATGAATTGTCAGAGCTTTATCCTGATGAGTTTGTTGAGTTGTTGTTTGAGAGGAAAGCCTTTGAACAGGGTGAGGGGATTATTCCTTTTGAGGAAGTACAGAGTTATGAATACCAGTTGTGGTTGAAGCAGAAGATTCGGAACAAGGCTTTGAGGTCAGAGTCTTCCTTTTCAGACGATGAACAGTCAGACAAGATTGACTACAGTGGTTATCGTATGTGGAGATATAATCCTGTGGTTTTCTACAAGGATGGAAAGAAGAACAGGCATCGGTTGTTGCTGAAGGATGATGGTGAGAGTTTGAGTTTCCTTAATGGGAGAGACTTTGCTATATTGTCCCCGGTGACTTATGTAGGGCGTACCAACTCTTATAGGAACGCTCGGTTTCTTTATGCCTTTGCGATAGATCTTGACGGTGTGAGTATGCACGAGGTTCGGATGTTGTTGCGAGGTATGACAACAGGGGTTTATCCGGTTGCCAACATTATAGTGAATTCTGGGCATGGGATTCACGTGTATTATCTGTTGAAGCGTCCGATTGAGATGTTCGCCACTCGCCTTGAAGCGTTGAACAAGATGAAACGAGGTTTGACAAAGATTGTGTGGCTCGTGTCAAAACTCGGAGCTGAGAGGGCGCAGGTTCAGAGTGTGGTGCAGGGCTTTCGTGTGCCGGGCACCAAGACAAAGTTCGGCAAACCAATCCGGGCGTTCTGGAATCGTTCTGCGCCTATGCACACGCCGGAGGAATTGAACAGTTTTTTAGGGCGTGCTTTCAGTTTGACTGATGAGGAACTTGGACAGATAACTGACAAGACACCTCATAATCCGTCCCGTGTGACGCTGAAAGAGGCGCAGGAACGATGGCCGGAGTGGTACGCCTCCCGAGTTATCGGACGCAAGAGAGTTGGCAAGAAATGGCAGCTCAACCGTGGTCTGTATGATTGGTGGCTGAATATCCTTAAAGATGGTCAGCAGGTGGAAGTGCATCACCGGTACTGGTGCATTCTCACATTGGTTGTCTATGCCGTCAAATGTGGTGTACCCCGTGATGAAGTCCTTGCAGATGCCCTCTCTTTGGTTCCGGCTTTTGACCGTAAGACTGAGACGGTGGATAATCCCTTTACGGAAGATGATGTTAACGATGCCATGAGAGCCTATGACGAGGAATATAACAAGTGGCCGCTCCGAGTTATTGAGACAACCACCGGAATAAAGGTAGAAAGAAATAGACGTAATGGACGAGAGCAATCTCAACATTTAAGACGAGCCCGAGCTAATAGAGATATTTCATGTGATGAAAAAGGTAAGACATCTTGGATAGAAGGAAATGGTAGAAAGCCTCAATCAAAGGCTGTTCAAGAATGGCGGGTAAAGAATCCGGACAGCAAGAATAAATCTTTGTGTGCCCGGGAAACAGGTCTATCCAGACCAACTGTTACTCGGTGGTGGAATGTGGAGTTAGAGAGTCACTGATAATCCTCTGTTGGTATTTTGAGTATTGTAAATAAGTTTACAAATAATTTGGTAAATTAGTAAATTTGTTTCATGATTTCATTCAAGAACCATAACCATAGTATGAATGTTATTTGTAAGGAAGATATTTACGCCTGAATGTTCAGGTAGAATAATTTTCAGAAATATGAATTTTCAGAACAAATAACAAATGCTTTATCAATGGATGAAACAGAAGAAGAAAAAGTTGACCTTTTAGATGTGAGAAAATCTTTTGAGAAAGATCCGAGAAAGGTCATTGAGATAGAGATGAACAAGGACGGCATATTCTCCGAGAGAACCATATATGCCATGGAAAACACGTTGAACCTGAGTCTGCTTTCGCCCCCTGAGGGACCGAAGCTGGCAAATGAGGCGGAGGCTCTGTTCGTGCTGTCAAAGAACGGACATATTTTGGAAACCGTAGAGTCTGATTTCATAGAGGGTTATATCTCCCCTATGGTATACCGTTCTTCCTCGATGAAGTTCCCACAGGTTCCAATCGCTCCGAAGTTCGTGAAGATGATCAAGGATATGAATGCTGGAAGCGGTGTTCCTCACGCTACAATCACATCCACAATCAACAACATTCTTGACCGTTTTTTCGGTGCTTATATACGTGTGAGTAATCGTGTCAGATTGGGATACGGCAAGGTCGAGGAATAGCACAGGTATCCTCCGGAGGTCAGTTGTTTCAGGCGGTTCCATCGCTTGCGCGAGAGCAAATTTTTTTAATTTGCCATAGCTTAATAGGGCAAAATATTGGCGGAGCCACCGCATCCACTCCGTTGGGATGCTATATTTAACCCTATTAAGGCATGTGGCTTCGCCCCCTACAACCCCCACAAGGGGAGTGTCCTCTCCCCTTTGAACCCCACCGCCGGGATGACCCTTCCCGGACCCTCGGACAAGGGCTTCCAGCCCCCGTCACCCCTGGGCAGAGAGTGACCCTCTCTCTGCACTCTCCGGCAAAGGGAACAGCTCTGCGGCCGCTGTTCCCCTTGCATCCCTTCCCGGCCGTTTCCGTCCACCTTCCACTTAAAATATATGAGCCACTACACAGTCTGCCATTATGAGAAATGCTACGGTCCACCGGTGTCTTACTCCACCCATATCGAGAGGAAGAAGGCGGACGGCAGGGAGCATGTGCCGTACAACATCAAGCGCAGCGACCTTACCAAGCATAACAAAGAGTTCATAAAGGAAGCCCGGGAGATAGGCCGCAGCGCAGCCATCGAGAACAGGCTTGATGCTGTCCGTCATCAGAAGGATGCCGACGGCAATGAATACGAGCGCAAGATCCGGAAGGGTCAGATATGCTGCATCGAGATCCGCATGAGCGCATCGGTCGAGGGCATGGCTGAGATCTTCGAGCAGGGCAGACTGATGGAATGGTGCAGGGAGTCTATTAAGTGGGCGCAGAAGGAACATGGCAAGGAGAACATCGTGAGTGCGGTTCTGCACATGGACGAGGAGACACCGCACCTCCATATTTCACTTGTTCCTGTCGTGTCCGGCGAGAGTAAGAAGCAGAGGACTACGAAAAAGAGAGCCGCCAAGGATAAGGAGAAAGCGGAGAAGAACGGAGAGGAAGCCCCGAAGAAGAAACGCCGTTACAAGAAAAAGGCGACAGTGGAGACCTTGCGGTTGTGTGCCGATGATGTCATGACCCAATGGGATCTGAAAAGACGGCAGACCGAGTATGCTGTTGCGATGGCTCCTTTCGGACTGGAGAGAGGTGAGGAAGGAAGCCCTGCAAAACATAAGGATCTTGCCCAGTATTATAAGGAGCAATACGAGCTGCAACGCGGACGGCTGGATGAGTTACTCAAGGAACTCGCCGGACAGGAGGCTCTGGTGAAGGAGAAGAACATGGAGATTCTTAAAAAGGACAGTCAGATCCGGGAGCAGGAAAAGGAACTGACCGAGACGAGGGGTGAACTCGCTGAAAAGAAAAATGAGTTAGTCCGGCAACAGCAACAGCTTGACAAACTCCTTCCGTTGATAGAGAAGGCTCAGGACAGGTTCGACACATATACTGAAGCTGGGGAATATGCCGAGGGACGTATAGAGTCCGCTGGCCGTCTCCTTCAGGTGGCGGACAGCAGGGAGAAAGAGGTAGCCAAGGTGGAGAAGGAGGCATTGGAAAGGATAAACAATGCCTCGATAAGTTTCCTTGCCAAGAAAGAGGTTGAGAGGCTTGCAAAGGAGAATGCGGAGCTGAAGTTGCTCGTGTCCGGCAACGCCACCGCACTGGAGAGAGCAGCCGCAGCCACTCGTCAGGAGAAAGCCGGAAGAGATAAGGCGGAACGGGAACTGCAACAGTTGAAGGAAACAGTGTCCGGCTCTCAGACCGCACTCGAACGCAGACATCCCGATGAAGCCCGGCTGATCAGGGAAATGGTTTCGATACAGATAACCAATCCCGAATGGCAGGATTGCATCCTCGATGGAGGTGTGCTTCGTCTGAAGCCGTATGCGTTCACCGATCCGGCAACAAGGAAACGTATTCCGGATGAATACTGTCAGGATACAGAGATAAAGGTCGAAGGCGAGGGAAAGGACTCCTTTATATCCATCTGTGGCAAGCGCATCGCGGATTTTTTCCGTGAAATCTGGGCTAAGGTAGCGGCAGCACTTGGGCTGAAGCAGCGTCAGGAGGAAGAGAAAAGGAAGCAGCAGACACAAAAGCCGGATATAGGACAGACTCAGGAACCTCCGAAGAAAAGCAGGGGAATGAGAAGATAGGGATAATGTGTGATGACAGTCGGCTTGCCGCATCAGACGGCAAGGGGGGTAGCCTAATACCCCCCTTGCCGGGGTCATGGCGATTTACGTTGCCGGACCCAGTGTCGGACAGCAAGCTGAATTATGATGATTTCTTTCGGTTGTCGATAGCCCTGTAAAGGGTTGCCCGGCTGATTCCGGTAGCCTTGGTTATCTCATCAATGGTGTGCAGCTTAGAGTCATACATCTTCAGTGCGGTAGATACCTTGCTTTCATCAGACTTGGGTCTGCCTCCCTTACGTCCTCTTGCCCTCGCAGCTTCAAGCCCCTGCCTTGTGCGCTGCCGTGTGAGGTCTCTCTCAAACTGTGAGAGTCCGGCAAAGATTGTGAGCAGTAGATTGCCCTGTGGTGTGGTGGTGTCGAGCCATGTCTCCCTCAGTGATTTTATCGACGCTCCGGCTTCATGTATCTTCTCGATGATTGAGAGTAGTTCCTTGACGGAACGCCCCAGTCGGGTAAGTTCCGTTATTATCACGGTGTCTCCGGAACGGAGTGAGTCCATCATCCTGTCAAGTTGCGGACGTTCCTTTTTTACTCCGGATATCTTCTCACTGTATATCCGCTCACATCCGGCTTGAGTGAGTAGATCAGTCTGCCCATCGAGGTTCTGCCCGGTGGTCGATACTCTTGCGTAGCCAATCTTCATCTAAGGTTATTAGGTAATAATGTCTATATTTCCAGTAGAAACTTGTTTTAGTGAACATTTATGCTTGGCTTTGAATTTTCTTTTTTCTAATTCAAATTTAGGGTTTGACTTGCTGGAAGGAAATGATTTAGCAACAATTCTAGCGTGTTTTTCGTCGATACTACCATGGCTGAATATAGAATTGGACATTGTTGCATCAAGCTGTTTTAGAGCATGTTCAACATCCGTACCTTTTAATTCTACGAAGATAGCTTTCCAATTGTTATTGTTCTCATCTTCTTCTTGTTTTGCTAAAATAAGAAAATCACATTTATTTCCTGTTTTTATAATATTTCCATCTATTTGATAGGAAACACATTTGCGTCGTTTCCCAAAATCAAGTTTATATAATGTTTGTTGTTCTTTTAAAGATAGATTTTTACGATCAGTGAGAGGTAAATATGGCGCAAAACTTCTTTCTAGAACAGAATGAAGAGACTCTTTCATATTTGACAAATTATATCGTTAAGACGGTCAAGAGCATCTTCTACATATTGAGATTCTCTATCAATATATGTTCCGTTAACCATATATATATCATTATCTACAGCATTAGTAACAAATCCATCTTCAGATATGTAGTATGCTGCTATGCTACCTTTATCAAGAATGCATTGTTTTGGCACTATTTCTGTAGTCCGTTCCGGGTCTATCGCATAGGCTTCAGAGGCTGCCATCAAGACATTCAATGCGGATAATATATATGGACTATGGGTGGCTATTGATACCATGCTGTGTCCAGATTCTAATTTACAATTTGCAGTTTTTATAGAAGCTGCTATGTGGTACAGGAGCTTTGCTTGAGATTCTGGGAATAAGTTTTGTTCCGGTTCCTCAATAAAGAATATGGCACCTTTATAAATTAAAAGATCTTTCGCTATTTTACTTTCGATAGAATCTTTATTAAAAGTAGCATTTTCTTCAATAATAGCCGAAACTATGTCCATTAAATCGGATTTGCTTAGATTAGCTTTGGAACCGACTGTTTCAACTAGAGCATTGACCATGACTTCCAATGGTAACGCGGACTGGACCCCACTAGATGCGTAAAATGGTGAAAATTCCTTTCTTTCGTCAATAGTACGTAGTTGTTCTCCTTTGGATTTGTCATAATAGTATTCTAATTTGGGAGTTACAACAAGCCGAAGAGCATTACTAGGAGTATAGGTTTCTCTTACCTCATCCCATTCAAAGATAAAATTAAACAGTACATCAAAATCTTTAGGACGATACCAAGATTCAATGTCTTTTATTGCTGAAATAAGATTTCTTTCAGATGGAATAAAGCTCAATTTTACATTATATGGCTCAGAATTCTCTAATACTTCTATTCTTGCATTGGTTTTAATTCCTCCAATAAAATCAATTCGATATGTGTCACCTACATATCTTATTTCGCTATTAGCATTGAAAAATTTTGAATCAAAACGATAAAATTTTATCAATTCTTGGATAAAACGATAATGGTGAGTGTATGCATATTTTACACCTCTTCCATTTTTCGGTTTACCGATACAAAGTAATTTTTCTATCCATCTGCAATGGCTTATAATCTTTAACAAAGTACTTTTTCCGGTACTTTGTTTACCAATGAATAGATTAATAGTCTGAAGTTGGATAACACCAGAGTCTCTTATTGGCCCAATAGATTTTATTTGGATGGTTGACATATTAGAACTGTATATGATGCAAAGATACGAAAAAGGTTTGTATCAGCAACAAGTAGTTGAAAAGTTTCAAAAAAGGATAAGTTTATATATATGAGACGATGAAATATAGATGGGTTTTGAGACTCATTTTAAAATCAACCAATTCCCACTGATAGACTATGGAGCATAATCCCAAAAACGAGTGTTTTTGAGATTGTGCAATAAAGAATTTTAATTGAAAAGTTTTATGAATTTGCATAATGTTGATTGTTTGCTATATTTGTATGAAATTTGTAAAAGCGAATTAACACTCAATTCAATATGAAACAAAATTTAATGATTCTGCTTATTTGGGCGTTCATTGCTTCTTGTGGCTCGAGAGAAATGACGCAAACTTTTGAAATTGCAGGTGATAACCAGTCTGAATTAATGGAAGTTTTGCATTATTATTCTAAAAAAGATAGTATCTACCAGCAAGCAGCACGGTTTTTGATAGCCAATATGAAAGGGCATAACGAAGTAAAGAGTATAGCATTAGATTCGTTGATAGAATTGGCGAAAAACAAAAAATATTCGGATGAAGAGTTGCGAAATTTATGGACAACTTTATCACAATCGGATCAGGTCTCTAAAACCGAAGATGCTGTATTTATGTCTGCCAAAGATATTATTGATAACATTGATATGGCTTTTACAACGTGGATGGAATCGCCTTGGAAGGATTCTGTCTCATTTGATTTGTTTTGCAACTATATATTGCCATATAGAGTAACTGAAGAGAAGTTTGTAGCAGGTTGGAGGGAGCATTTAAAGAATCAATATGAAAAATTTATTGAGAAAGAGGATAATCTCATTAGAGCTTACGAGACCATTCATTGTGAAATTATGAGACGTTTTCGAAATAGTTCTTTGGGAATACCATATACTGCTCCATTGAAATATCTGGAAGTTTTTGGGACAGGAAGTTGTTTCCAGGGGTGTGCATATGAAGTTGCTGTGATGAGATCTTTGGGTATTCCAGTGGCAATAGATATTGTCCCTCAATGGAGTAACTATAGCCGTAATGGTCATGCATGGTGTGCCCTTGTAACAGAATATGGTAGTTATTCGATGACCAAGCATGATACAGTAGCATCCAAATCTAATGTGATAGACTCTTCCATATTTTCAATCACTAAGACGATCGAAGATGACTTTCCATATTCAACGAATTTCAAAAAGAAGGTTTCTAAAGTATGGCGTACAACATATGAGCGCAATTATCGTACATTTTATGACAAAGAAGCTCCAATAGAAATAATAGAAAATTTTTGTAACCCTTTTCAAAAAGATGTAACCAAGCAGTATGTGGATGTTCATAATATAAATATTCAATCGCAAAAAAAAGATATTTATTTGTGTACCTTCAAAATAGGTGAAGGCTGGGTGCCTGTTATGAACTCACATAGTGATAATTATATGCATGAGTTCAAAGATATGGGAGATTCTACAGTGTACCTACCTGTAATTTATGATGATGGAATTATGAAGCCGATAGAGAACCCTATTGTCATTACGAATCATATAGAGAGACACTTAATGCCGGATACCACTAGCCTTATTGATATAAAACTTGATCGCAAGTATCCTCTTGTAGGGAAGTTTATAAATAGATGGGCATCTATGCGTGGTGCTAAATTTGAAGGAAGCAATACGCTTGATTTTAAGAATCCGTATCTTATTGCAGAGATTAAACGAACACCTGTATATAGGAATGAAATCTATACAGACTCGCCTAATAAATTTCGTTATGTCAGGTATTGTTCCCCAAAGGAAATAAACTATCCGCTTACAGAACTTGAATTTAGGCAAGATGGCAAAATTTTAGATGGACATCCATTTACAGAAGGAATATCAACTCCTGAAAGAGCAAATGACGGTGATTGGTTCAGGGTTCTAGAAAATGCTACACCAGGTTATTGTATCGGAATGGATTTTGGAAGTCCTCAAAGGATTGATACCATTGTGTTTTATCCTCAAAATGATGATAATTTTGTAAAACCAGGATTGCAATATGAACTGTTATATTATGATTTAGGATGGAAAAAAATTGCGACTAAAATGTCTAACGGATATTCAGTATGCTTTGAAAATGTTCCCAGTGGGGCGCTTCTATTATTGCGTTGTGATGACGGGGGCAATGAAGAGCGAATTTTTACATGGGAAAACGGCAAACAAGTGTGGTGGTGATAATGGTTCATTTAGTTGTTCTTATATGAAGGGATATATCCATACCAGTGAACAAATCTACAAGAATATTCATTATGAAGCTTATTGACCAAGTCGAACTCGGCAAAAAGATCTGTAGTACATGTTGTCGAGTAAGACGTGGCTCCGACGGATGTGAGAAAATTGAATTTATGTGTGTCTCCTAACAACAGCCAAGGGGTACTTAATGAAGGCATTCTATTGACGGCTAATTGTAACCAATAATTAGCTTCAGGAATATCATAATATTTTAAAATATAACCATATTTGGACATTGTTATGGGATTGTTATCGGTAGGAACACCTTTGAGTATCAAGCGCTCACGTAAAGCATTTGCAAATGTGACATCTTTTGAGAGTATCTTGTTTAGTATGGAGGAATGTAGGAACGACGGCTGATTTAAAGTGGAATATGATATTAAATCTAAGGCTTCAGGATAATTATTATCATTATAAAATTCAATACCTCGATAAATGCAAATATATGGATTTTGTATAAGCATACTATCACAAATTATTTTATATGTAGGTATTACACCTTGAATGACCCCTATTATTATTGGATATTTATCAGGTTTATTTATATCCCAATTCTCTATAGAATATTGTGGCCTAGTTGAATTCAGGTGAAACTGGATAAATCCACATACGATAGAAGATATCCCTATTAAGGCTGTGGATATAAATAAATATTTAATTGAAGAATAAAAAGATTGTGAGATTTCTTTTTTAGAAGAATCTAAAAAGGAAATAGTAATGGAGAATACAAATAAAATATAGTAATACGACATCAATATTCCTTGACAGCTCTCTTTTATTAAAATAAAAGATAAATATGATATTAATATGGAATTTGTAACTGTTCGTTTGTAATTAATTATGATGGATAATATCATTATGAAAAATAAGATGCATCCAACTATGCCAAGTTCTATGAATATTTGTAAAAATAAGTTAGGAGCCGTAATGGTGAATGTGTTGGATTCGTATGATTCCATGTATAGAGAGGAACTAGTTATGCCGGATCCAAATAATAATGAAAAAATATTTCTATTGAACGAAAGACTGTTTGTACGCCAATGATAACTGCCAGAAGAAGTGTATGTATACATGTTTTCGACTAACGAATTTAATTCATCGGTCATAATAAAATAAAATATACAGGTTATAGCAAAAACAGTAAAAATAACACGATATGTATTCAATGTCTTAGTTAAGCAAAGGCAAACTAAAAAAATTATATAAGCTATATATGTTCCTTTGGAAAAGGACATTAGGGTACATAACGTTAGTAGTGATAATAAGCCATAATTATGTCTTTTATGATATATGGTAATAACGTATAGACTGATGGCTACAATGATATAGCCATTATTAATGTATCCCCAAGGTCTATTTAAAAATCGTAGGTGATATATATCATTGAATCCATGTGAAGAGGCATCCCATTTTAAGATGACAAAACTTATCGTACACCATAGCAAAAAGATAATAGTGATAACATATACTATATTGGAGAACCTACGTTTATTGGAAGTATTTTGAAAACATATTGAAGCAAGACTGAAAACAATGTTCATGACAGAAACTTTCGCAATTATATCCAGAGATTTTATTGGTGTAATGGATATGTTGCAAATAGTTCTAGCTATTATGTAAGTAGTAAAAAGTAGAAATGTAATATGGGTGTAACTTAAATGATATTTGTTGAGCTTTGAGAGATATATACATGGAAGTGCCAAACAATATATAACCAATATATATTTAATTTGTACAAGAGAAACAAAACTTATTATGAATGTAATCGCTATGACATATAAATTATTAAGCCTTATATTACTATACATGATAAGAAGGGAGTGAACTCTATTTTGAAAAATAGAGACGTTTGATAAGCAGTTTAAGAATATTCCAACATAAAAAAATGACTGTTGAGAGGAATATTAAATATGAGATGATATTTTTAACGATGGAAAATGGAGGAGTTATGGAATGAACTAAACAAGATATTAGTAACTTGGATTCAGTTATAAAAGCTTGCCCACTAGTGATTATTACATATGGAATTATGTATGTGAAGTATGTTATAAGGAAAAGTATACTTCCGACAGAATATAAGATAAATAAACTTAATTTCCATCTTGGTAAGTTACTTATAGGGGAGAAATAGTTAGCTTTAAATGACTTCCCTATAATTTTTTTTTGTAACCAAATGTAAGTATGTTCTCTTAAATTGGGGATATTTAGAATGTCCGTTATTATCCAATATCCATCAAACTTAAGAAATGGATTTAATGTAATTGCAAAACTGAGTAATATAGAGAGTATGGTGAAACGAATTGTTTCTTCAGGTATAATGAAATATATACAATCCAATATTATTAATAATAAACATTGGAAGTATATCCCGGCAAAATTTACAACATGTCGATGCCTTTGAGGCAGACACCAGATTTTAGTTACATCTGTATAAAAAAGTGGGAAGTTCAGATAGATTCCCACCCCGATATCCCCAGGGGATACACCATATCTAATACAAGCAGAAGCATGTCCAAATTCATGAAATAATGAAGACAAGATGGTAATGCTGAATATTACTAGTATCCCCTCAAGACCAATATGTCCATTATAATGTAATATGTTAGGTTGAAGTAGATATACCGTATTTAATATTACGGCTAATATTAACATGCATACTATTATGTATTTATTAAATAGGGGGGAGAGCGGTTTAGAAATAGTCCTTACTGTTTGTGCTGAAAATATAGAGCGTTTAAATATAAAACCGAGAGGTTTCTTGGGCTCAATAACATTATTATATATGATTGGATTGATTGCATTTTCAATAACATATGATATTTGTTTCCTTGAGTAAGAAGAGCCACTCTTTTTTTGATATGAGGTGATCGCAGAATCCATATCTTCTCCATGTGATAGACAAAGAACCAATAAGAACGCCTGTTTGCTTAGTTTATAATATCTATCTTGGATAGATATTATAAACTCTGTATTGATGTCTAATTGACTAGATGGAGTAATTGGTGTTATTTTATCGTATGGTTCCATTAGTGGACTTTTAAAATAGTATTTTCAATCTCTATTTTCTGCTTTTCTATCTCACTACGTTTGATGTGCTTCCCAAACTCGAAATTGAAAGCAAGTTTAATAAAACCTGAGCATCCGGCAGAACGTGAAGTTAACTTATAGTTATAATTATAAATCTGATTATATGATTTGAAACCATATTTATTCCCCTTTAAAAAAGGATTGTTTATCCCAATCTCAATTAGCCATTGTCCAATGTTATAGTTTATTCTTGCGCCATATTTCCAGGGCGTTTCTACCCTTGCAAGATCCATTCCCATAACTTTTTGCGGAGTGTTTATGAATGCATTGAGGGCAACATTATGATAATAATATATAAAATCCAACTTACAGTCGAGCCCGTGAGTCTTGGCAGATTGAACACCTGTATAATTGTACAGATTATAACCGCCAGAGAGTTGAAGGGTTACCGTTTTAATGGGACGGTAGGAAAATGATACGAAAGAATTAAAATAGTGAGCATCTTCGTCTGTACTCCAACTTTCTATAATGACATTGTCCTCCTGAACATACGAGCTAATGGGTATGTGATGGTTGTACTGATATTGTGCGATAGCTTGTAATCCGAATTTATTAGTGTTTTTGCCATAAATAGTCATGAGTTTATATAGCTTGGTGTTGTCTATATAAGGATTACCTCTAATAACATGAAGATTGTTGACAGGTTGCTCTGCCGTAGTTAAACTGGCAATATTTGGAAATGAATTGCCTATGTTGCAGGAGGTCACGATGTATTGCCCTTGGGGTAGGTTGACTGTGAGACGAGTGTCAAGTCTGGGGGAGAATGTGCTTATTTTATCACCCAGCTTTTGTTGATATTGCAATGCGGATATGCCAGGTTGAAATGAAATGCGGACTTTGTCGGATACTTTATGAGAATACTGCACAAAAAATATTTCTTCATTGCTCCATAATTCAGAAGATGGTATGTTTGACCCGGAATATTGAGCTTTGTTATTTTTGTACAGATTAATAAATTTTGCGGCTAAAGAATTATTAGAGTTGAATTTTATGGTATAAGTGGTTGTTAAATCTAAGTTCCACAGGTCATTTGACGTTCGAGTTTGATAATTTGATGAGAAGTTATCAAACTCATAAGAATATTTATTATAGGCATAGGAGCCATTCAAGTTTATGTCAAGAGTTTGTTTCTTGACAAGGATGAATCTTGTATATAATTTAGTCGCTATATAGTTTATTCGGTCAGATGAGTTCTTGTTCTGATATGAATTGTCGGGTTGCTTCTCTACCGTATTGCTTGAAGCATCACTATTGCTCAGGTATATACCTCCTTGAAGTGTTCGTGCTTTGGTGGTGTTAGTAACATCTATATGGATGCTTCCATTGTTTGTCCTTGATTTACCATCTATGCCCACAATTTGTTCTTTATAATGGCCCTCCTTAAAATTATAATTGATATATCCGTCTTTCCTGTCAGACTCCATTTGATTTATATTGTAGTCTCCAAATGCTTGTATAGTAGTGTTATTGTGCGCTATCTTGCCTGAAAATCCATAATTACCTCCTAAAAATCCTATATTTTGTTGTGCATTGATATTACCGAATCCTCCGGAGTTATATTGTTTTACCACATAATTAATCACAGCGTTTTCCCCAACATATTGATTTGTGGGGGTGTCATAATATTCAATTTTTACTATGTCAGCAACTCGTAGTGCTTTTACTTCCGGAATAGTAGCTTTAATGCCATTAATATATAGAGCAGCTTCGCCAAACACGGCTGAGACAGCTCCTGAAATACGGTCTACTGTTATTCCTGGAATCATTATATTTGCCAATAGGTCAATACCACCAAAGGAATGCCGTTTTTCAGATTTTGTGGGTAGTGCTATGAGATGTCCGTCTTTTGAACGGATAATATTATTCCCTGTTATAGTTACCTCTTTTAATTGGTTTGATTGTGGTTGTAGAAAAAAATTTTTAATGGTGGGATTAGTTAAAATATGAAATGGTATAGTTTGGGGAATATATCCAAAAGCTGAGATTTGGAGAATACCATCATTAATATTGAATTCAGATATATCATAAAAGCCAATGGAATCAGTCATTGCATGGGCTATATACGATGAATCAGAACTCATTATTTTTACTATTGCAAACTCAACCCTTTCCCCGTTTTCAGAAGTCACATAACCATTCACTCTGTTTTGGGCTGAGCAAAACAGAGTGTGAATGGTTATTAATGACAGAAGCCAAAATTGCTTATAAAAATTCGCCACAAGCAAAACAGAGTGTGAATGGTTATTAATGACAGAAGCCAAAATTGCTTATAAAAATTCGCCACAAGTAAAACAGAGCGTACAAGTAAAACACTCAGTAGATAGTTGCATTGCAGAGTCAGCGGCTGTGCCTAATGCAATTGGATCTGTTTCGAGGCGTTCTTCGAGTTCGGATATGGAGAACTCTGTCATGATGTTTTGGTTCAGAGATTTAATCTCCAGTTTTTTCTTGTCATTCATGAGAAATATTATTAAATATGAGTTTTGTTATACCAATAAGTTTGTTCTCAAAATTATCACAACAATATTGTTTGTGGGAATTTTGAGCCTTGACTGTACATCCTCCTCCACAAAGCAAAGCATATTTGCAATGTGCGCAATTATCGATATGAGTAGAGATTCTATTATGCCATATGTCAAGAATCTCTTTATTCCAGTTAACATGTGGAATGTACGTCCCTATGATGTTTTGTTCACTTCCTACATATTCATGGCAGGAGTAGATGTTACCTTTGGGGTCTAAAATATATGTTGTAGCATTGGCTCCACAATGTTGTGGATTCAATGAAATAGGCTGATGTCTTATGATAGCATTGTATATGTTTGTATAAAGAGACAATGAATAAGGTAGCGGTGGTGTTACTTTTGATAATGTCTCTATAAAACAGTTGCTATCTAAATTGTCGTTATGTTTGGTGTAATCCGTTGGACAAAAATTTCCTTCTCCATCAATTATCTCACCATATATTTTGAAGTTTTTGTGCCCTAATATATGCTCTTGTTGTAGGAATATAAGCAGGTCTTGAATTTCGGTGATATTGGAAGAGTCTAGATTGACTCTAACTTTTATAAGAGCTCCAACTTGAAGGGCGGCCTTTATGTTGGCAATTATTTTAGAAAAGGTGTCTTGGCATGATGAATGAACTCGACGAGCATTGTGTGTGTCTTTAATTCCATCAATTGTTACTTGTACACCATATATTTTGGATGGATTTAGAAGGTGTAAGTAAGAGTCTAAATCATAACCGTTTGTCGTAGCGGTGAACTTATACCCTCTAGAAACGCCTAAAGATACAATTCTTTCAATAATGGGCAGATTTGATTTTAATAGAGGTTCTCCCCCAAATAGTGTTATAGAATTATTATGGAGTTTTCTGTTTGGCTCAATTTCAAGCATGGCATCAAAAAGCCTTTCAGCTTCAGAGGGTGTTAAGGTATGCTTGCCGTTTTTATTTAGCCGTTCAATTTCAAAACAATAGGGACATTTGAAATTACAACAATAGGAAACAATAATTGTAAAATCCTTCTTTCGGACACTATTGCGTCTTGAAAGTACATTAGCTATCCTGCGCACATATGCATACTCATCCTCCGCATCTTGAAAAGTAAGATAACCACGCTCCGTTAGTTTCGCTATACAACTTTCTGGTAGCTGGTTACAATGATTTAACGTAGATGCAAGCTCTTTTGATACAATGTCAACAGCCCCAGTATAACCATGAATAAGCAGAACTTGATTTTTGCGGTCATTAAGTTCTACTTGGATTGTATAGCTAGATAGCCTTAAAGTCTTATCGGGATTCATGAACAATAAAATTGTCGTTGAAAGTGAGTCATGGTATTTGATTCAATCGCAAAGATAATAAATATTAATAAAATCACAAAATTTATGTTATTTTAAAAACCTACTTGGCTTAATCAGTTTTGTAAATAATAGAGTATTAATTATCTTTGCAAGATAAATAAGTAAACTTGCTTACTTGTAAATAAGTTTGAAAACAAATATGTAAACTTGTAAACATGGTTAAGATTATAGCAGTCGTGAACCACAAAGGAGGAGTCGGCAAAACAACGACCACCGTAAACTTGGGAGCGGCTCTTTCTCGTTTAGGAAAACGTATTCTATTGGTTGATATGGATAGCCAACAGAACCTAACAACCTCTCTCATGAAAGAAGAGGATGTAACGAAATCAATATTTGACAGTCTCATGCAAAATGAGCCGCTGCCGATAGTCAGAATCTCCGAAGGATTGGACCTATGTCCATCTGAACTTGCATTGGCAGCAGCAGAACTGCATTTGCAAGCCCGTATTGGAAGAGAGAGTATTCTGAAGAAGTTGCTCAAATAGGGTACGAGATGATTATGATTTCATCTTCATTGATTGTCCGCCCTCTTTGGGGTTGTTCACCATCAACGCACTTGTTGCAGCAACAGATGTATTTCTTCCATTGACCGGGGAAACTCTCCCGTTACGAGGAATCATAATGCTCGATGAGACTTTAAACGACGTGATTCAAAATGCAAATTCGGATCTAAAGATAACCGGGGTAATTATCCAGCGGTACAATAACCGTAAACTCAACAATGAGGTGATTGAGGCGATAACCTCCAAGTTTGGGGCTAGGGTATTTGATACCAAAATTAGAGAATGTATAGCCCTCGCCGAAGCCCCAGCTGCACATTGTTCCATATTCGATTATGACAGTAAGAGCAATGGAGCATCTGATTATATGGCATTGGCTAATGAAGTTCTGATGAAGTTAAGTTAAGAAGATTTGTAAATAAGATTACTTGTTTATAAGTAAACAAGTAATCAAAATAAACAATATAACGATGGCAAAGCGCAAATACAGCCTGATGGGAGAGGTGCAAAAGTCTTCGTCAACTATAGAGCCTGATGCACAACCCTGTCAATGTGAGACAACGGAAAACCGCAACGCCGAGTATTAGCGTTGCCTCGGTGAATGAAAAGCCAGCAGAAATCCGTGCTACGTTCATAGTCTCTCCCAATTTGATAAGAAAACTAAAATTAATAGGGATGTTGGAGAATCGAAGCACAAGGATGTCATTAACGAGGCATTATCTGTATTCATATCCAAGTGGAGTCCGAACATCCAACAGTAGATCTTATGCAGATTGATAATTTGGCAAAAGGATAGATGAGTAAACTTGTAAATATAGTTACGAGTTTACTAAATTACAAATAAACTAATTCATATCAAAATCCGTTATGGGGGATTCTTCCCATAATGGATTTTGATACTTAACCGCATTGTGCTATCTTTGCAAAAGTGTAAAAAAATATATTGATAATATACCCCCGTATGGGCACGAGGAACGAGTGCCCCTCTGTTCAAAATTTTAGATTATGTATATAGATTTTAGTAAGGTTGACATGAATAATTTTGATTTCGATACTCTTTCTGCGGATGAGTACCGGGAGTTCCTTCAGGCTTGGTCGGATTATCAT
>PDYJ01000797.1_pt1 | contig 31187 bp, 29 predicted proteins | sample 1430841 | NCBI WGS metagenome assembly PDYJ01 (sample SAMN07237672, study PRJNA390542) | Gut metagenome, whole genome shotgun sequencing project. | isolation source: fecal pellets | host: Mus musculus | place: USA: New York, NY | collected 2016-10 | reverse complement strand
CTCGCAGCGTTGCCGTTTTGTTCTTTTCGAAAAAGGCATGGATTTTGAAATCCGTGATATCGATCTTTACCACAAGCCTGAAGATATTAATGTCATGAACCCCTATGGTGAGGTTCCCATTCTGGTTGAAAGAGATCTGGTTTTATACGAATCCAACATCATTAATGAATACATTGACGAAAGATTTCCGCATCCCCAGCTGATGCCGCCTGATCCGGTTGAAAGAGCACGTGCAAGACTGACTCTCTTTAACCTTGAAAGAGAAATCTTTGTGCATGTAAAAACTTTGGAAGACAGAAACTCTACCGAAGAACAGCGCGAAGCTGCAAGACAGAAGATTAGAGACAGCTTGGTTGGTTTGGCTCCTGTCGTTGCTAAGAGAAAATATCTCAACGGCGATGAATTCTCTATGCTTGACATTGCTTTAGCCCCGCTTCTTTGGCGTTTGAGCTATTACGGCATTGAGCTTCCTCCTGCCGCCATGCCTGTTCAGAAATATGCTGAAAGAGTTTTCTCCAGACCTGCGTTTATCGAGGCCTTGACTCCATCTGAAAGAGTAATGCGTAAATAAAATGTTTTTTAATAAACCTGACGTTCCTCCTTTTACTCCCTATGCTCTCAGAGCATATTACGAATGGGCTGTTGATAATTCCTATACTCCGATGATTCAAGTGGATCTTCAGAGCAATAAAGATGAAATCAACGTCCCTGCAAAATTTGAAAATGATAAAGAAATCGTTTTCAACATTAGCCCTGAGGCATGCGGAAATTTAGAAATCGGAAATGAGTATGTTGATTTTGATGCCAGATTCGGCGGCCAGGCTCATCATATCCACTTCCCGGTGGAGAACGTTAAATTGATAGTCTGCAGAGAGTGTCAATTTGGTTTGCCAATGGATCTTTTCCCGGGAAAACGGATAAAGAAAAAAGATACACGGCCTAAGAAACCAGTATTTTCAGAGGTTTAAAAAAGTTAGAGGACAGATTCATCTGTCCTTTAATGTTTTTTAAATGTATATTTTTGCTTTGTTCAACACGAAAATAGATTTTTTGTGTACAATGCGTACCTCGTTAGTGAGGAGCCCGTTTAGCTCAGTGGTAGAGCAACCGCCTTGTAAGCGGTAGGTCGTCTGTTCAAATCAGTCAACGGGCACCATAAATCTTCGTGGTGTATCTCTCCGCTCTAATTCTCAAGTGGCCCGTTTAGCTCAGTGGTAGAGCAACCGCCTTGTAAGCGGTAGGTCGTCTGTTCAAATCAGTCAACGGGCACCACTTCCTTTCTCATCAAAAAGAATCCAAATACTTTGTTATCTCCGTGTAAGCGAGAGTGATTTTTTACTTTTCGGAATTATTTTTACAGCTCGGGACTACTCGGTCCAGACCGTAAATCTGTCATTGCCGCCGTAATCACGCAAAGTTTGTGCACCCTTAAAGCTGTTTTTCTCAGCCAGTTGTCTAACTGCAGAACCTTGATCCCAGCCGTGTTCAATGGCTATGACAGAAGGTTTTTCTTGAAGAGCAGACGCTTGTGAATAAATGGCCTCAATACAGCTGAGACCGTTTCCATGATCAGTCAGTGCAGATATGGGTTCAAAGGTTAATTGTTTAAGATGCTCATCATGCTGATCAATATAAGGCGGGTTGCTGACTATTACATCGAAGCTTTCATCGGCAGGGATGGCTTTAAGCCAATCCCCTTGATAAAACTTAATTTCAGCTCCTAAGTTCTCAGCGTTCTTTTTAGCTATAGCTAAGGCATCCCCGGAGATGTCGGTGGCGATTACCTCTAAGTCCGGTCTTTCCAGCTTAAGCGTGATAGCAATACAGCCTGAACCTGTACCCAGGTCTGCAGCTTTAGCGTTTTTCGGAATATGGTCAATCAGCCATTCGATAAGACATTCCGTATCCGGCCGAGGAATAAGGACGGAGGGATTGACGAAGAACGGACGAGAAAAGAATTCTTGAGTACCGACAATATAGGGGAAGGGCTCTCCGTCTAATCGGCGTCTGACCGCTTCGGAGAGATAGTGAATTTCGTTTTCAGAGAGAACTAAATCTTTTCTGGTTAAAGTCTGTATTTGTGTTAGGCCCAGAAAATGACAAAGGAATCCTCTCTTTTCAGATGTAGGGAGGAGTGTGGCTTGATACCACTCTCCCAGCGTCATCGGCTTATTAGGCATCGTTGCTGAGATTTGCCAGCTGTTCTGCCTGGTATTCGGCGCCTAAGGATTCGATGATTTCATCCATGTCCCCGTCCATAATGGAATCCAGTTTATAGAGAGTCAAATTGATCCTGTGATCGGTAACTCGTCCCTGGGGATAATTGTAGGTACGGATTCTTTCACTTCTGTCACCGGAGCCAATCAAAGATTTTCTCATGGAGGCTTCTTTAGACTGCTGTTCCGCAACTTGAGCAGCTTTGATTCGGGCAGCTAAGACCCCCATGGCTCTTTCTTTGTTCTTGTGCTGGCTTCGTTCGTCCTGGCATTCGACAACAATACCGGTCGGAATGTGGGTGATTCGCACTGCACTATCTGTTTTCTGAATGTGCTGACCGCCGGCACCGGAAGCACGAAAAACGTCCACACGAATATCACCGGGGTCAATGACGACATCACCGATTTCGTCTTCTTCCGGAAGAACGGCAACCGTACAGGCGGAAGTATGAACTCGTCCCTGTGATTCAGTTTCCGGCACACGCTGAACGCGATGACCGCCGCTTTCAAACTTCAATTTCGAGTAGGCACCTTGTCCGATGATTCGAACAACGATTTCTTTGTAGCCGCCAAGGTCGGATTCACTGGCCGAAACAAACTCAATGTTCCATTTTTGGCGTTCTGCATATCGGGAATACATCCTGAAGAGGTCACCTGCGAATAAGGCGGATTCGTCTCCGCCTGTACCTGCTCGGATTTCTAAGAAGATATTCTTGTCATCGTTAGGGTCTTTCGGCAGAAGAAGAATTTGAAGATCTTGCTCGGCTTTTTCCAAGGTTTCTTTGGCTGCTTTGATCTCTTCAGCGGCAAACTCAGCCATTTCCGGATCTTTGAGCATTTCTTCAGCAGTTTTCAGATCCTCTTCTGCGGTTTTAAATTCTTTTGTCTTGACCACAACAGGTTCAATTTCAGCTCTTTCTTTGGAGAGAGCACGGAATTTGTTCATGTCGCTGGTGACATTCGGATCTTGCAGGGTGGTATCAATTTCTTCTAAACGTCTGGCCATTTGAGCCAGTTTGCTTCTCATCGAGTCTTTCATGTTCAACTAATTAATTGAATTTTGTGAAATTCTAATGTGTAAAGGCGTGATTTGTCTCTTCAAACACAAAAATGAGTTGAAGAGGAGAGAGAAGGAGCGATCGCTAATGACCGTGATACAAGAAAAAGTTCTGTAAGAGGTCTAAAACTTTCTGGTAGTCTTCATCAGGAAGACTTTGATTATTTCTGAGAGTAGTAAGCGGATCGTGGATGAACTTATTCATCAAAGATTTTGACATGTGCTCCAGAACTTTTTCAGGATCCTCTCCTTTGGCCAAGGCTCGTCTGGCCTTTTTTATTTCTCTTTCTCGGAGAGCTTCCGCTTTTTCCTTTAGGGAAATAATTTGAGGAACGGAATTGCGGGCGGACATCCAAACGTGAAATTCGTTGACTCTTTCTTGGATGAGAACTTCAGCGGCTTTCACTGCTTCCTGGCGTCCTTTTATACCTGCTTGAACTACTTTGCCGAGATCATCGACGGTATACACGTAGATGTCATCGAGATTGCTGATTTCCGCTTCAATGTCACGAGGCACTGCCAAATCCACCATAAACATCGGGTGGTGACGTCGTTTTTTTAATGGCTCGCTGAGCCATCCCGAGGCCGATTATCGGCAGAGAGCTGGCGGTGCAAGAGACAACAATGTCATAGTCAGCCATTACTTCCGGCATGTCGGAAAGTTTGATGGCATCAGCGCCAATTTGGTCCGCAAGAGCCTGAGCTCTTTCGACAGTTCTGTTGGCGACAGTGACTTTTTTAGGATTTTGTGCACAGAAATGCGCTGCACACAGTTCAATCATTTCACCGGCTCCAACGAATAAGATGGTGGAATCAGAGATGTTCCCGAAAATTCTGTTGGCCACTCTGACAGCTGCTGCAGCTAAAGAAATAGATCTTGTGCCGATTTCAGTAGTTGAGCGAACTTCTTTGGCTACTGAAAAAGTTTTTTGGAACAAATGGTGAAGGTGCAAGCCTAAAGAACGGGCTTCTTGAGCTGTTTTTTCGGCTTTTTTTAATTTGACCTACGATTTGGGTTTCACCCAAGACCATGGAGTCCAAGCCCGAGGCAACCCTGAATGCATGTCTGGCTGCTTCTTCGCCGATGTAGAGATAAAGGTGTTCTTCGAGTTCGGCAAGTTGAACTTGTTTTTGTTCCGCAATGAACTCTCTCAGACTGCGAGCTGCTTTTTCAGGATCCTGAGCTGCACAATAGATTTCGGTACGATTGCACGTAGAAAGAATTGCGGCTTCCGAGATGCCTCCCTTGTCTTGGGGTGAGAGCATCGCTCGAATCATATTGATAGAATCTTTCAGCTCATCCGGCCCATAGGATACTTTCTCTCTCAAAGAGAGAGGGGCGGTGTTGTGATTAAGACCAAGAATAAGCAGATTCATGAAACAGCGGCGTCAGAGAGTGTTTAATAAAAAACGTGAATTATAGTTGCTATGGCTAAACATACCAACCCACTTCGACTTACCATATTAGAAATAGTGCATTATTCTTATCTTAAAGTGTAATTCTTTAGGTAGAAACGAGGAACGGTAATGACAACAAAACTACCCGTAGTTCGTAAAGAGCAGGAAAATGTCAGAGAGTCCAGACAGATTCCTACGGAAGACGATGATCTCGAAGCGGCAATTCAACGCTGTAAGAAACTCGTTACCAAAAGAGCCTTGTATAGCGCAGGGGCTTCATTGGTGCCGATTCCCGGAGTCAATATTACCGTTGATGTTGCCTTGATGGCTTCGATTTTGAATTCCGTCAACTCGGAATTCGGACTTTCTCCCCGAGAAATAGAGAGATTATCCACGGATCAGAGGCTTCAAGTATTTGCCATGATTACGGCAGTTGGCAGTTCGTGGGCCGGAAAATATATTACGGCTCCGTTAGTGACGGCGGTGCTCAAGAAGCTAAGCGTACAGATAACGGCGACACAGGTTGCGAAATTTGTTCCGATTCTCGGACAAGTTGCCGGAGCCGGGATTTCGTTCGCCGCGATGAAGTTTATCGGGAATAAACATATCGAAGACTGCGTCAGAATTTCTCGGCTCTTTTCTCAAGCGAAATCTAAGGAGCAGGCGTAACGCCTGGATTTAAGACCGGAGCTTTGATTTGATAGCTTGGAGTCTGCAGAGGAATCATGAAGCCATTGGACAAAAGTTTCTGCACTAACAGCTGAGAGTAAAGTTCAATGGTTTTTTCATTTGAAAACTGCTCAAGGAGCGTAGTGAAAGAAGCTGTCCATAGAGTTTGATAGTCCTTTGCCAGCAAAAGCTGGATATTGCTCACTAAATACTGATTGGTAGTAACTGAGGGAGGAATTGCCCATCCTCCCCACATCGGTCCGGGGCCCATGAACGGACCAGGGCCCATGAACGGTCCGGGCCCGAAAGGGCCGCCCCAGAAAGGATCTGGTCCCCATGTCACGCCGGGATTGTAGACCGTCTGGTTTTTTACACCGTTAAACGTAATGACGAGAATGTCGCTAGCCTTGGCATTCTTGGCGGCTTGTCGAAGAATAGGGAGATTCAGGCCACCGTTTTGAAGCAAAAGGCCGGATCCGGGGCTTAGATATTTGTACACCGGTTCCGAAGGAATACCGTTCAAAGTAAACGTCGTGCTCGTAATATCTTCGTAAAGCCTTTGGGTAGTCGGATCTGAGGACACCGCAACAACTAAAATTCCGGTAATTGTTTTTTGATCAAAAGTAACGCTTTGATTTAACCATTGCGAATTTATCTGAGTAGGATTGACTTGTTCCTGCACGGCTGTACATCCATTGAGAGCAAGAAACCCTGCGATGGATAGAACGAGCAGAAGGCCTCGGTAAAGTTTCTTCATATTTATCCTCTCTGTTTCTAAGACAGATGGTTCAATTCTAAAAAGCTTTCCAGGTTCCTCAAAGTCTCTTTCTCAGATTGAGAGTACGCAAGTTAAGAGATTTTCGGCGTGAAGTCCAAGGCTACGAAGATACCGATGATTACAAAGAGAGCCGCAGAAATTAAGCGTACCCATTTAACCGGTATTTTTTCTGAAAGTTTGTCGCCAATCCAAACTGCAGGAACATCGGCAATTAACATGCCCAGGGTCGTACCGGCAACAATGATGAACGGAGTGCCGTAGCTGGCCGCGAGAGCAACCGTAGCTATTTGTGTTTTATCACCCATTTCTGCCAAGAAAAAGGTAATGAAAGTAATTCCAAATGCTCCCCATTTTTCCATGAATTTGTTTTGAGGGATGCCATCATCGTCCATTTTGTCCGGAATAAGAATCCAAATAGCCATTGCAACGAAGGACAGGGCAAGGACCCACCTCAACACATCAGGACTGAAGAATTCGGCAAGCCAAGATCCTGCAAGCCCTGCCAACGTGTGATTAAAGATGGTTGCGACAAAAATACCTAAGATGATAGGCAACGGTTTTTTATATCGAGAAGCTAGAAGGAAGGCTAAGAGCTGGGTTTTGTCGCCCATTTCTGCAAGTGCGACAACACCGGTAGATAGTAATAGGGTTTCCATTATTGTTTTCTCTTTTCTGCCGGTAAGTAAAATCAACGATAAAACAGACAGACCGGCGGCCGCCTTTTATCGTTGGTCTCACCAAGCTGAAAACCGACAGTGCCATGATTTATTTAATCAAGTATGTTGACCCTGTCTTAGACACCGGAATGTCTAACGGTTACTCCCCAATGATCGGAATATCTTAATTGTAAGAAAAAATCCCAAGGACTTTTACATCCTCGGGATATTTATTCTGGTGGCTAGAGACGGAATCGAACCATCGACACACGGATTTTCAGTCCGTTGCTCTACCAACTGAGCTATCTAGCCAGCTCAATCAAGAGAAGTCGAACTATACAGGAGAAATTTTAATCGTGCAACTATCCCGGACAAAAAGTTAAATTTATTTACATTTTGAGAAAGGTTTACTTTTTCTGCATGCCATTCACCGCGAGATATCTTGAAACCAAAGATTAATTTTTTAAGATTGAGCAATTACTTCAACTGTTATTATTGGCCTGCTAAAGATTTACTGCTTTTAGTATTGATTACATACAAGGTTAAAGTCAGAGATGCTCAAGAAATTTATTTGTTTAGCTGTCCTTGCCGCCGTTTGCGGTGTGGGACAGGCTCAAATACCTGAACAAAAAGCCGCTCCCGCCGAAGCAAAAGAAGCTGTGCAAAGCACTAATGATTCTGCACAAGAAAAAGAGTTGGACAGAATAAGAAAACTAGCTCAAGGACGTTTGGGAGTTCAAGTCAAGCATGTGCTTCCCTCTCCGATTCCCGGACTCTACGAATTAGCTGTGAATAATGAGATTATTTATATGGATCCGACCGGAGATCATGTTCTGATGGGCGAAATCTTCAATACCCTGTCCAGAAAGAATCTCACTCAAGAAGCAAAAGATAAACTTTTGACAATTGATTTTTCTGCTTTGCCTCTTGCAGACGCAATTAAGACAGTTCACGGCAACGGATCCAGACAGATTGCCGTTTTCTCCGACCCAAACTGCTCCTTTTGTAAGAAGCTCGAGGCTAGCTTAGCCGGCATGAAGGACGTAACTATATATACTTTCTTGTACCCGGTAATTACAGCCGGATCCAAGGAGGCCAGCGCGAATATCTGGTGTTCTAAAGATCGTGCTTTGGCATGGAAACAGCAGCTTTTGGAAGGCAAAGCTGCTCCTAAACGCGCTGCAAACTGTGATATTTCTGCTTTAGAGCGTAATATTGAGCTTGGTTCCAAACTCAACATCACAGGAACCCCGACTGTCTTTGTACCTTCCGGAAAGAGAGCTCCGGGTGCAGTCGGCATTGATTATCTTGAGAACCTTCTTTCTGAAGTTTCTCAGCATCCATAACTCATTTTGGAAAGTAAAGCGTTTGTATTCACAGGTTCTTTTCTATAGTTCCTTCTAGAATTTTTTGGAGATTTGTCAATGAAATTCGATGAAAAAAATTGGCCGGTAGGACACGCATTTACTACTAAGTTAGGAGACGGCAGCGCAAAAATTGCAGTATTCGCCGATCCTAACTGTGGTTGGTGCAAACGCCTTGTGCAGGAAACGTTGAGCAAGATGGAAAATCTGACCGTGTACTGGTTCTTTTATCCTGTGCTTGGTGAAGACTCAGTTGTAAAGTCTGCCGTTATCCTCTCCTCCAAGACTCCGAATAAAGCTTGGTATGAATGGTGCATGGATGAAAAGGCACCGACAGGAATGTTCAAGGCTTCTCAAATGAAAGTCTTGGAAGACAACTCCCGTTTGGCTGAAAAACTCAAAATAGAAACGGTACCTGCAATCTTTTTAGAAGACGGTGCAGGTCCGTTCGGTTTTATGACAGCAATGGAGCTCGGTGAAAAAATCCAGCATTCCTAACGAATATCTTCGGGAACTGCTCCCTTGGGGAGCAGTATCCATGCAGAGACATCGCTCTTTTGTTTTCCTGCATTCTTTCCAGCTTCATCTCCAAATCCCCAGAAAAAATCAAATCTTAAAGGTCCTTTGATGGCTCCACCTGTGTCCTGTGCGACAACAGGTCGGGTGAAATCTAAAGAAGGGTTGTCTTGAGAAGCATGAACAATCAGAGGTGTTCCCATGGGCACGAACTTTCTATCGACTGCCACAGAAGCCTTCGGAGTTAGAGGAAGGCCTTGGGCGCCAATTGGACCTTCCGATGGATCAGTCACCACTCTCTCTTTGAAAAAGACAAAACTAGGATTTTGATCGAGAAGCTCATTTACACGAGTGGGATTTTCAACCGCCCATTTCTGAATATTCTGCATGGATAGCTCGTGTCTTTTCAGATAACCTTTTTGAACGAGCCAAGAGCCGACGGCCTTATACGGATGGCCGTTTTGGTCATCGTATCCGACGCGAATAGTTTCTCCAGCGCTAGTTTCCAATCTGCCGGAGCCTTGAATCTGTAAGAAGAAAACGGCAACCGGATCATCACTCCAGCCGATTGCATACTTATCCAAGTCTCTGCGCTGAACAATGTGGCTTCGGTCATCGTATGGAATTAGTTTCCTTCCCTGGAGTTTGCCCCGAAGGCGCATTCCTTTCAAAGAAGGATATAAGCTGGCGAGGTCAACGATAATTAAGTCATCGGGCGTAGAAAGAATCGGGATTTTGTGCCTGGAAGTTTTTTCTTTACTGATCTTCAAAAGTGGCTCGTAATAACCGGTCATGAGGCCGGATTCATCTTCGCTGTATACGGTTCCCGTTTGCTTTCCGAGTTGAATTTTTGTGATTTTCCACGGAGTAAATTGAGAACGAAAGAAATCTTCTGCCTCGCTGTCAGGCGTAGAGACGGCTTTAGCACAAACTTCTTTCCATATCGCTTTTTTGCCGATGCTTCTGCAGGATACTCGAAAAGCTTTCAGACCGGCTTGCCAATCTTCCTGGGAAATCTGATTAATGGAAGAGTAATCGTCAATTGTCGTTCTGGTTTCTATAGACGTCGGTTCATCAATTTCTTTTTCCGGTTTAGTTTTATCAGTAGTTGAGCAGCCTGCGAGCAAAAGTGCTGCAGAAACGACGGAGAAAAAAGAAAATCGGAATACTAATTTGTGCATTTTGTTACCTCAAAGCAAGCCTACATTGTAGAGGTTGTAGGTAATAGGATAGGTGCTTACGGGAGATTCAATCGTTAAAATAAGCACAAAGGAGATGCCTGATGAAAGATAATCGCTTTAAGATTGCTCCGTCCATCCTGTCTGCCGATTTCGCCCGCTTAGGGGCTGAAGTAGAAGATGTCATAAAGGCCGGAGCAGACTGGATTCATTTTGATGTGATGGACAATCACTATGTTCCTAACTTAACTTTCGGCCCTATGGTTTGTAAAGCCATCCGTCCATGGACTAAAGCTCCCATCGATGTACATTTGATGGTAGAACCAGTTGATAGTTTGATAGAACCTTTTGCCAAAGCTGGTGCTGACTATATTACTTTTCATCCTGAAGCCAGCAGGCATGTAGATCGTACTTTGTCACTAATCAGAGAAAACGGCTGCAAAGCAGGTTTAGTGTTAAATCCTGCTACATCACTGGATTGGCTGACCTATGAGATGGACAAAATTGATATGGTTCTGCTCATGAGCGTCAACCCGGGATTCGGCGGTCAGTCTTTTATTCCCGAGACTCTTCATAAGCTCCAAGAGTGCAGATGGATTCTTGATCAATATGAAAAAAAGACAGGCAAAAAGATTCTTTTAGAAGTTGACGGCGGCGTCAAGATTGACAATATTGCGGAAATTGCAGCTGCAGGCGCAGAAGTATTTGTCGCAGGAAGCGCTGTTTTTTTCCGGAAAGAATTACGAAGGCTATAAAAAGATAATTAACAATTTTAGAAAAGAGTTGGACGGTGTCTAAGAACAAGGAAAATTTTAAAAAAGTCAAAGCTGTTTTATTTGACTTAGACGGAACTCTGGTCCATACCCTTCCGGGGCTGACTCAATTAGTCAACGCAGTTAGAAGAGACTTTGATAAGCCAGCGCTGCCTGAGGAGAGAGTGGGCCTTTATATCGGAAAAGGAATGGTCAATTTAATACACCGTTCAATGACTGATTCAATGAACGGCAGATTGGATGATCATATCTTCTCTTTAGCAGTGTCTAGTCTCCGGAAGCATGTTGAAAAAGGAGATTATGACAAAGGTACTTTGTTTCCCGGAACAAAAGAGGCTCTCGAACTCCTGAAGAACGCAGGACTGAAGTTGGCAATTGTTACCAACAAACCATACGATATGAGTATAGAGACTTTGAATAGCTGCGGCATCGAGGATTTTTTTGACGTAGTGGTAGGAGGAGATTCGGCGCCGAGACCAAAACCGGCTAAAGATCCTGTTGAAATGGCTATTAATCTTCTGAATGTTTCCAAAAACGAAGCTCTGATGATCGGAGATTCAGGAAATGACTCCGGAGCTGCCAAAGCAGCAGATGTTCCATCTATCTTAGTACGGACAGGTTGGAGTGAGGGAGTTCCTTTGGAGACGATTGCAGAAAGAGATGATGCAATCATTTTGGCTGATATTCCTGAAGTAGCAAAAGAAATTCTTGATTCCCGTAAAGCTTAAAAGCAATGAATTTTTCGGACGTAAACCGGTTGAAGCCCGGATGGGGGAACCTAGTCGAAGATTTTTTTGATTCTTCCCAAGGACAGGGATTAATTTCATATGTGAACAAGCGGAAAGACGAAATCGGGGAGGATAACGTTTATCCTCCGGATCCTCTTCGTGCTTTAACTTTAATGTCTCTTGATGAAGTCAGAGTTGTCATCCTTGGACAGGATCCCTACCACGGTCCAAATCAGGCGAATGGTCTGGCTTTTTCTGTAGGAGAAGGAATAAAACTTCCTCCGAGTTTGAGAAATATCTTTAAAGAAATCATCAATGAATATTCCGGAGAAATGCCTTCGAACGGTGATTTAACTTATTTAGCTAAGCAAGGTGTTCTTTTGTTGAACGCGTCTTTGACAGTAGAAAAGGGACAGCCATCCAGCCATTCTCGTATCGGATGGGAAATCCTCACGGATAATCTTATCCGCGCGGTGGCTAAAAGACAGCGTCCGTGTGTTTATCTGTTATGGGGAAGCTTTGCACAACAAAAGCGTCCGATTATTGAGGAGATTTCTAAGCCCTCTTCTTATCTGATTTTACAAAGCAACCATCCTTCCCCGCTGTCTGCACGAAGGGGCCCAGTTCCTTTTATCGGCTGCGGGCACTTTAAAGCAGCTAATAATTGGCTTGAAGAAAAGGGAGAAAAACCTATCTCGTGGCTTCCTCAAGAAAATTCAAAGCAAAAAACAGAAGAAAAACAGTTAAATTTGCTTTGACAAAAGGAAAAGCAAGAAATTTACAAATTTTTACATCAGATTTAACTGATTGAAATTAAATATAAAATCTATATTTTACGCCGAATTTATAGAAAAAATTTCTTCAAGGGGTTTGACAAGCTCAAAAAAGGTATTTATAGTTCGCACCTCGTTGTTGATGACGAACACGAAATCAGCGACGCAAGTTCTTTAAAAATTTATCGACGAACCGATAAGAGCGGGCACTTAAGTTTAAGAGTGAAAGCAAAGAGATTAAATTTAAGAAGCTCGCTTTGTGAGGCAAACGGAGTAGGAAATACTCCGTCAAAACCGAAACGAAGAGTAAGAGCGACAACAGAGATTAAACAAAAGAGTTTGATCCTGGCTCAGATTGAACGCTGGCGGAACGCTTTACACATGCAAGTCGAACGGTAACGAGGAGGAAAGCTTGCTTTCCTCCGTCGACGAGTGGCGAACGGGTGAGTAAGACATCGGAACGTATCCGCTCGTGGGGGACAACTTCCCGAAAGGGGAGCTAATACCGCATGAGATCCGAGGATGAAAGAGGGGGACCCGCGAGGGCCTCTCGCGAGCGGAGCGGCCGATGACTGATTAGCTAGTTGGTAAGGTAAAGGCTTACCAAGGCGACGATCAGTAGCTGGTCTGAGAGGACGACCAGCCACACTGGGACTGAGACACGGCCCAGACTCCTACGGGAGGCAGCAGTGGGGAATTTTGGACAATGGGCGCAAGCCTGATCCAGCTATTCCGCGTGTGGGAAGACGGCCTTCGGGTTGTAAACCACTTTTGTAGAGAACGAAAAGTCTATTGATAATACCGATAGATGATGACGGTACTCTAAGAATAAGCACCGGCTAACTACGTGCCAGCAGCCGCGGTAATACGTAGGGTGCGAGCGTTAATCGGAATTACTGGGCGTAAAGGGTGTGCAGGCGGTTTTGCAAGATGGATGTGAAAGCCCCGGGCTTAACCTGGGAAAGCCATACATGACTGCAAGACTAGAGTGCGTCAGAGGGGGGTGGAATTCCAAGTGTAGCAGTGAAATGCGTAGATATTTGGAAGAACACCGATGGCGAAGGCAGCCCCCTGGGACGCAACTGACGCTCATACACGAAAGCGTGGGGAGCAAACAGGATTAGATACCCTGGTAGTCCACGCCCTAAACGATGTCAACTAGTTGTTGGGAGGTAAAACTTTCAGTAACGCAGCTAACGCGAGAAGTTGACCGCCTGGGAAGTACGGTCGCAAGACTAAAACTCAAAGGAATTGACGGGGACCCGCACAAGCGGTGGATGATGTGGATTAATTCGATGCAACGCGAAAAACCTTACCTACCCTTGACATGGCAGACAACTCCTTGTAATGAGGAGAGCTCGCAAGAGGATCTGCACACAGGTGCTGCATGGCTGTCGTCAGCTCGTGTCGTGAGATGTTGGGTTAAGTCCCGCAACGAGCGCAACCCTTGTCACTAGTTGCTACGAAAGGGCACTCTAGTGAGACTGCCGGTGACAAACCGGAGGAAGGTGGGGATGACGTCAAGTCCTCATGGCCCTTATGGGTAGGGCTTCACACGTCATACAATGGTCGGAACAGAGGGCAGCGAAGCCGAGAGGCGGAGCAAATCCCAGAAAACCGATCGTAGTCCGGATTGCAGTCTGCAACTCGACTGCATGAAGTCGGAATCGCTAGTAATCGCGGATCAGCATGCCGCGGTGAATACGTTCCCGGGTCTTGTACACACCGCCCGTCAAACAATGGGAGTGGTGTTTACCAGAAGTCGTTAGCCTAACCGCAAGGAGGGCGGCGACCACGGTGAGCACCGTGACTAATGTTAAGTCGTAACAAGGTAGCCGTACCGGAAGGTGCGGCTGGATCACCTCCTTTCAAGAGTTTTTGCTTGAAGATTTGAGTGTCCGCTCTTATCGGCAGTCGATAGATTGAAGAAGAGAATAGGCCAAAGGCTAAGGGTCTTTAGCTCAGCTGGTTAGAGCACCGTCTTGATAAGGCGGGGGTCGATGGTTCAAGTCCATCAAGACCCACCAAAGTCTTTCATGGGGGTATAGCTCAGCTGGGAGAGCACCTGCTTTGCAAGCAGGGGGTCAACGGTTCGATCCCGTTTACCTCCACCAGATTGCTGAAATAAGTGCTTGATGAGTATTTATTTCAGGTAATTTAGAGCCTGAAAATTTGTTCTTTAAAAAACCGGAAATTTGAATCAATTGAAAACGTTTATGGAAACGTAAACGGGAAAAGATTGGCGAGTCATAACAAAGCAAAACTTTGTGAGAAACTTGAAAGCGAAGACATAAACAGCGTAATGGGAACAGCGTTTAGCGGTTGCTTGTAACGCTGCCGGGCAATAGGCGGCAGGGTTATAGGATCAAGCGACTAAGTGCATGTGGTGGATGCCTTGGCGATCACAGGCGAAGAAAGACGTGGCAGCCTGCGAAAAGCTGCGGGGAGCTGGCAAACGAGCATAGATCCGCAGATATCTGAATGGGGGAACCCAGCCCGATAAGGGTTATCGCATGATGAATCCATAGTCATGCGAGGCGAACGAGGAGAACTGAAACATCTAAGTATCCTCAGGAAAAGAAATCAACCGAGATTCCGGCAGTAGCGGCGAGCGAACCCGGAGGAGCCTAGTTTTTGATAGTTTGGATGATAGAAGAATGAGATGGAAAGCTCAGCCAAAGAAGGTGATAGCCCTGTATTTAAAATTGTCCGAATGGTACTAAGGAAACGAGAAGTAAGGCGGGACACGAGGAATCCTGTCTGAAGAAGGGGGGACCATCCTCCAAGGCTAAATACTAGTGATCGACCGATAGTGAACCAGTACCGTGAGGGAAAGGCGAAAAGAACCCCGGAGGGGAGTGAAATAGAACCTGAAACCGCATGCATACAAACAGTAGGAGCCTTTTTTTGAGGTGACTGCGTACCTTTTGCATAATGGGTCAGCGACTTACATTCTGTGGCGAGGTTAACCGAATAGGGAAGCCGAAGCGAAAGCGAGTTCGAATAGAGCGAAAAGTCGCAGGGTGTAGACCCGAAACCAGATGAGCTATCCATGGCCAGGTTGAAGGTGTGGTAACACACACTGGAGGACCGAACCGACTAGTGTTGCAAAATTAGCGGATGAGCTGTGGATAGGGGTGAAAGGCCAAACAAATCTGGAGATAGCTGGTTCTCCCCGAAAACTATTGAGGTAGTGCCTCGTGTTGAGGCTCCAGGGGGTAGAGCACTGTTTTGGCTAGGGGGACATGTAGTCTTACCAAACCAAGGCAAACTCCGAATACCTGGAAGCTATACACGGGAGACAGAGCACCGGGTGCTAACGTCCGGACTCAAAAGGGAAACAACCCAGACCGCCGGCTAAGGTCCCCAATAGCAGCTAAGTGGAAAACGAAGTGGAAAGGCCGTGACAACCAGGAAGTTGGCTTAGAAGCAGCCATCCTTCAAAGAAAGCGTAATAGCTCACTGGTCGAGTCTTTCTGCGCGGAAGATGTAACGGGGCTAAGCTGCTAACCGAAGCCGCGGATGCATGGAAAAATCCATGCGTGGTAGGGGAGCGTTCTGTAAGTCTGAGAAGGCGGATTGAGAAGTCTGCTGGAGATATCAGAAGTGCGAATGCTGACATGAGTAACGTTAAAGAGGGTGAAAAGCCCTCTCGCCGCAAGCCCAAGGTTTCCTGCTCTACGTTCATCGGAGCAGGGTGAGTCGGCCCCTAAGGTCAGGCCGAAAGGCGTAGCCGATGGGAACCGGGTTAATATTCCCGGACCGCTGTCAGATGCGAAGGGGTGACGGAGAGGCTAAGGTCATCCGAGTGTTGGACTACTCGGTACTTAGACGAGGATGGTCGGCAGGCAAATCCGCCGACGGATCGTCCGGATCGGAAGTGGTGCTCCCACGGGAGCGAAGTGATTGGAAACTCTTCCAGGAAAAACCTCTAAGCTACAGTCTGAGAGGACCGTACCGCAAACCGACACTGGTGGGCGAGCTGAATATGCTCAGGCGCTTGAGAGAACTCGGGAGAAGGAACTCGGCAAATTGACACCGTAACTTCGGAAGAAGGTGTGCCGCAGTAGCGTGAGAGGAGAGACACCTTGAGCGTGAGACGGTCTCAGAGAATAGGTGGCTGCGACTGTTTATTAAAAACACAGCACTCTGCAAAGTCGAAAGACGACGTATAGGGTGTGATGCCTGCCCGGTGCTGGAAGATTAATTGATGGGCTGAGAGGCCTTGATCGAAGTCCCAGTAAACGGCGGCCGTAACTATAACGGTCCTAAGGTAGCGAAATTCCTTGTCGGGTAAGTTCCGACCTGCACGAATGGCATAACGATGGCCACACTGTCTCCTCCCGAGACTCAGTGAAGTTGAAGTGTTTGTGATGATGCAATCTACCCGCGGCTAGACGGAAAGACCCCATGAACCTTTACTGCAGCTTTGCATTGAACTGTGAACCGATTTGTGTAGGATAGGTGGGAGACAGAGAAAGAGGAGCGCCAGCTCCTCTGGAGTCAACCTTGAAATACCACCCTGATTTGTTTGCGGTTCTAACCAAGACAGGACCACACTGTTTGGGACCGTGCATGGTAGGCAGTTTGACTGGGGCGGTCTCCTCCTAAAGGGTAACGGAGGAGTACGAAGGTACGCTAGGTACGGTCGGAAATCGTGCTGATAGTGCAATGGCAAAAGCGTGCTTGACTGCGAGAGCTACAACTCGAGCAGATGCGAAAGCAGGTCATAGTGATCCGGTGGCACTGAATGGAAGGGCCATCGCTCAACGGATAAAAGGTACTCTGGGGATAACAGGCTGATACCGCCCAAGAGTTCATATCGACGGCGGTGTTTGGCACCTCGATGTCGGCTCATCTCATCCTGGGGCTGAAGTCGGTCCCAAGGGTATGGCTGTTCGCCATTTAAAGAGGTACGTGAGCTGGGTTTAAAACGTCGTGAGACAGTTTGGTCCCTATCTGCCGTGGGCGTTGGAAGATTGACGGGGGCTGCTCCTAGTACGAGAGGACCGGAGTGGACGCACCTCTGGTGTACCGGTTGTCACGCCAGTGGCATAGCCGGGTAGCTAAGTGCGGAAGAGATAACCGCTGAAAGCATCTAAGCGGGAAACTTGCCTGAAGATGAGTCTTCCCGGAGGTAAAACCTCCCAAAAGAGTCGTTCGAGACCAGGACGTCGATAGGTCAGGTGTGTAAGTGCTGCAAGGCATTGAGCTAACTGATACTAATTGCTCGTGAGGCTTGATCCTATAACCGTGAAGCTTAAAGCCCGCGTTGGTTGTAGCAAGTAAAGTTAAACAAAGCAGAGCTTAAGAGCTCGTCAAGATTGATAAGAATTTCCGAGCATCGAAAGATGCAGAACAAGTTAAAGCCCGGAGGCCATAGCAGGGTGGAACCACTCCTTCCCATCCCGAACAGGACAGTGAAACGCCTCCACGCCGATGATAGTGAGTTGTATTTCTTGCGAAAGTAGGTAGCCTCCGGGCTCAATTATTTAAAACAGACCCCTCGAAGTCATTGCGGCTCCGAGGGTTTTGTCTTTTGGGAAACCGATATAGACTCGCTTGAAAATAATATTATGTTTCTGTTGAAATATAGTGTTTCAGTGTTATAAAAATGATCGTTCTAAAACCAATAAAAATATCGGAGTACCCATGCTTAAAGTTAAGTTAGCATCTGTTTGTTTAGTCGCTGCTGCGGCAACTTTCTCTGCGGCAGCATTTGCTGAAACTTTTAAATGGGCAAGCCAGGGCGATATTCTTACCTTTGATCCTCATGCACAGAATGAAGGACTTAACAGCGCTGCTAACTCTTATGTATACGAAACCCTTGTCAATTTAGGCAAAAATTCTGAAATAATTCCTTGCTTAGCAGAGAGCTGGTCAAAAGAGCCGGGCGGCTTCCTTTTCAAGATTAGACCCAACGTTAAGTTCCATGATGGTCAGACATTGTCTCCTGAAGACGTTGTTTTTTCTATTAAGCGTGCCCTTCATCCTCTTTCTCAGTTCCGTACGTATACTGCCGGGATTCTTGACGCAGAAGTACGCTCTGACGGACAAGTGTTTATTAAAACCTCTACTCAGAGTCCTGTTATTCTTAACCAACTCACCCACTTGCGTATTCTTAATAAAAAGTGGGCAGAAGAACATAACGTTGTAAATCCTCAAAATTACGTCGAAAAAGAAGAGTCTTACGCAGCCCGTAACGTTAATGGTACTGGCCCATTCAAACTCAAGAGTCGAGAAGTAGATGTCAAGACAGTATTTGTGGAGAATCCTGATTGGTGGAACAAAGCCAATAAGGTCGGCAACGTAACTGAGGCCATTTACACTCCTATTAAATCAGCTGCCACTCGTACCGCAGCTTTGCTCTCCGGCCAGGTTGACTTTGTTTTAGATTTGGCACCTCAAGATGCTCAGAGATTAAAACGCAATGACAAAGTTAAGTTAGTAGAAGGGCCTGAACTCAGAGTCTTGATGATTTCCCTTGATCAATACAGAGATAAGTCCCCTTATGTTCGAGTAGACGGTAAAGCGACTGACAAGAACCCCTTCAAAGATGAAAGAGTAAGAAAAGCACTATACCAGGCAATCGACATTCAGACTTTGAAGAGAACGGTCATGCGCGGTTCGGCAATTCCAACCGGCTCCATTATTCCTCCTAACGTCGCAGGTTGGGCTCCTGAACAGGATGTTCGTCATCCTTATGACGTTGTTGCTGCCAAAAAGCTTTTAGCTGAGGCCGGATATCCTGATGGTTTTGAATTTACTTTAGATACTCCGAATAACCGCTGGGTCAATGACGAGGCTATTGCTAAAGCTCTAGCAGGTATGTGGGCAAAAATCGGAGTTAAAGTGAATGTTAACGCCATGCCAAGAGCTAATTATTTCCCTAAAGTTCTGGGCTTTGATTCTTCAGCAGGAATGGTGGGCTGGGGCTGCAGTACTCAGGACGCATTGTTCAGCATACAGTCTTTAGTCTCTACATTTGATACAAAGAAAGGCAATGGCCTTTCTAACATCGGCAGAGTTTCTGACCCTGAAATTGATGTCCTCGTCGAGAAAATTAAAGTTGAGTCGGATCCTAAAGTTCGCAATGCTGATATTGCGAAGGCCTTGAAGATTATTAGTGATAAGGTTTATGAACTACCTTTGCATACACAGCTTATTACTTGGGGTATGGGGAAAAACATTGATGCGGAAATTCGCTCTGATAACAGACTTGAAATTGATAAAGTAAAAGTTAATAAATAATCTGAAAGATCTTTTTGATGTTTGTATTCGTTGTAAAACGAATGTTTCAGGCGATTTTCGTGATGTTGATCGTCACGCTTATTGCATTTCTTCTATTTCAGTTCGTTGGCGATCCCGTCATGCAAATGCTCGGACAGGAAGCCACCGAAGCTGATCGAGAAGCTTTGAGACATTCTCTAGGTTTAGATAAGTCTATTTGGGAACAATACGCAGCTTTCGTAGGAAAAGCCGCGCAAGGTGATTTCGGAGTTTCTTTAAGACAAGGTGCTCCGGTATCAGAATTGCTGAAGGCGAAAATGCCTGCCACTATTGAGCTAGCGTTTTTCTCTGCGTTTGTAGCGACGTTGGTAGGAATACCTTTAGGTGTTTTCGTTGCTTTGAAGAGAAACTCTCTTATAGCAAAGTGGCTGATGGGGCTTTCTTTGATCGGCATTTCTTTGCCGACTTTCCTCATTGGTATTCTTCTGATTTTGGTTTTTTCCGTCTGGTTAGGATGGCTGCCGTCCTATGGAAGAGGAGATACAATAGCTCTTGGTTGGTGGACTTCCGGCCTCTTTACCAAAGATGGCCTTCTTCATATTATCTTGCCGGCGATCACGTTAGCTGTTTTTCAGATTGCATTGTTGATGAGATTGGTCAGAGGCGAGATGCTCGAAGTGCTGAGGACGGACTACATTAAATTTGCCCGGGCCAGAGGAATCTCGCAGCGTTCTATTTATTTCCGCCATGCTTTGAAGAATACGCTTCTTCCCGTTATCACGATTACTGGATTGCAATTGGAGGAATTATTGCTTTCTCTATTGTGACGGAGACAGTGTTTCAGTGGCCGGGAATGGGGCTGCTTTTTATTCAAGCAGTCCAATTTGCAGATATTCCCGTAATGGCAGCCTACCTATGTCTCATTTCTTTTATTTTTGTTGTGGTGAACCTTATTGTGGATCTGCTCTATGTAGCCGTGGACCCACGTCTCAAGATTGACGGTAAATCACAAGCGTAAGGATTAAGATGTTTGTTTCTCAAGAACCCGTAGTAGATCTGAAAAAAGCTTCGATCCCTCTAATCGAATCATGGAAAGATGAATTTAGAGAGATAAGACAGGATTTTCACCGGAATCCTGAAATTGGTTTGGACACTCCAAGAACTTCTGGAAAGATCGCAGGTTTTCTTCGTTCCTACGGTGTGGATGAAGTACATGAAAATATCGGAGGCTGCGGTGTCGTTGGCGTAGTGTACGGCTCTTCCAAAGAGGGTCCGTCATTAGGAGTGCGTGCAGATATTGACGCTCTTCCGATGAAAGAAATGAGCGACCATGATCATGTTTCCTGCTTAGGAAACAGAATGCACGGATGCGGTCATGATGGCCATGGAACGACTCTCTTAGCCGTTGCCAAATATTTTGCTCAGACCAGAAACTTTGCCGGCAAAGCGGTTTTGATTTTCCAGCCAGGAGAAGAAGGATGGTCGGGTGCAAAAGTCATGATGGATGACGGCCTTTTTGAAAGATTTCCGGTGCAAGAAATTTATGCCTATCACACAGCATCTGCTCTTCGGCCGGGAGAATTGGCTTTGAATTACGGAGCAATGCAGGCAGCTGCCGATGCATTTACTCTTACCATTACCGGAAAAGGCGGCCATGGGTCTCGTCCGGAAAAACTGCAACGATCCGATTGTGGCTGCAGCTTACATTATTACCGCTCTTCAGACTTTAGTTTCCAGAAACGTAAGTCCTTTGGATTCTGCAGTAGTTTCATGCGGCTCTATTCATTCGGGAGATCCTTTGGCACAAAGTGTTATTCCTAATTCTTGCCAGATTGTCGGAACTACTAGGACCTTTAAGCCGGAAACCAGAGACTTGATTGAAAAACGTTTAAAAGAAGTTGCTGAGAGTACGGCAGCTGCTTTTGGCTGCACAGCTGTCCTTGACTACGACAGAAAGTACCCTCCGCTTATTAATAGTGAGGAACAGGCAAAGCCAATAGCCGACGTCGGAGCGGAACTGGTAGGGGAAGAAAATGTGAAAAGAAATTACCCGAGAGCAACCGGCGGCGAAGATTTCGCCTTTATGGCAGGAGCGGTTCCCGGTGCCTATATTCGAGTAGGACAGGGCGGGCTCCGGCGCACAACGGGTACTTCGATTTCAACGATGAAATTATTCCGCTGGCCGCTAGCTTGTTAGTAAAAACATTAGAAAAAAGATTTAAAGACTTAGCAGGATAAGAATGCCTAATACTCAGACAGACAGCCTTTTAACCGGACTTAAATTGAAATTCCTTAGATTTTGGGATTCCGATTTATGCTGGCGATTCAGACATGCTCCTGTCATCATCCTGAGTTTTGTTATCGCGGCAGGAATGATTCTGTCAGCCGTATTTGCAAGTTGGATTGCACCCTACAATCCGTTCGATTTGGCGTCATTTGATCTGGCAAATGCTTTCCTTCCTCCTGCTTGGGAGGAGGGCGGCTCCCGAGAGTTCCTTTTGGGAACGGATGATCAGGGAAGGGATATGCTTTCAGCAATCCTTTACGGATTGAGAGTATCTCTTGAAATCGGTCTTTCCTCCGTGTTTATTTCGGTCGTCCTGGGCATCTCCTTGGGCCTTCTTTCAGGCTACGTCGGAGGAGTGACTGATGCAATAATCATGCGTTTCTGTGACGTTATGCTCAGCTTCCCGGCAATTCTTCTAGCTTTATTGATTGACGGAGTGATTCGAGTAGTTTTGCCAGAAGGAACTCATGACGAGGCATCTTATGCCGTACTAATTTTTGCTATTTCTTTGTCGGGCTGGGTTAAGTATGCCAGAACTGTCAGAGGTTCGACTCTGGCGGAAAAAAAGAGAGAATATGTGCAGGCTGCGCAAGTTTTTGGTGTGAGTTCTTTGAGAATCATGTTTACTCATATCCTTCCTAACGTTTTAGGCCCGATTCTCGTATTGGTGACGGTCCAGATTGCTACCGCAATTATTACTGAGGCTACCTTGTCCTTCCTGGGGGTTGGAGTACCTCCTACAACGCCGTCTTTAGGAACGCTCATCCGCATCGGTAATGAGTTCTTATTCTCCGGCGAATGGTGGATCACCATCTTCCCGGGTTTAACTCTGATCGTGTTTGTTTTAACGATTAATCTTCTCGGCGATTGGCTGAGAGATGCTTTAAATCCAAAGCTTCAAGGACAGTCATGACAGAAAAGAATCCATTGGTGGAAGTGAAAAATCTCAGAGTTGAGATTCCCACAAGAAAAGAACTTCTTATTGCTCTGGATAATGTGAATCTGGAGATATATCCCGGAGAAATTCTCGGCGTAGTCGGTGAATCCGGAGCGGGAAAATCCATGACCGGCAATGCCATTATTGGTTTGTTAGATCATCCGGCTCATGTCAGCGCGGGAGAAATATGGCTCGACGGTAAACGAGTGGACAACGTGTCCGAAAAACAGCGCTCAGAGATGAGAGGAAAAATAGTCGGTGCAATTTTCCAAGATCCGTTAACAAGTTTGAACCCGCTGTTTACCGTAGGAGAGCAGCTCGTTGAAACTATCGTTACGCATAGAAGTCTTTCAGAAAAAGAAGCTCGCGAGGAAGCAATAGAGCTTTTAAAGAAGATGGGGATTCCGGCGGCGGAAAAAAGAATCGACGACTATCCTCATCAATTCTCAGGGGGCATGAGACAACGTGTTGTCATTGCCCTGGCTTTGGCCGGAGAACCTAAGCTAGTGATTGCAGATGAGCCGACAACGGCACTGGATGTTTCAATTCAAGCGCAGATTATTGATTTGCTGAAAACTCTCTGCAAAGAAAAAGGCACTGCAGTGATGCTTGTTTCTCATGATTTAGGAGTCATTGCAGAAGCATCAGATAGAGTAGCTATTATGTACGCGGGAAGATTAGTTGAGATTGGAGAAACCAAAGCAATCATTCATTCTCCTTTACACCCGTATACTTCCGGTTTGATGGGTGCAATTCCAAAAATCGGAGAAGATACCGAGTTTTTAACTCAGATCCCGGGACATATGCCGTGGCTTAATGAAGTTCCCAAAGGCTGTGCATTCCATCCGCGTTGCCCTTTGGCAGATGAAAAGTGTATCGGTGAGAGACCCCAGATGGAATCCGTAAATAATGTGATGGTTGCTTGCTGGAAGTCTCGCAGCGAAGAAATTGCAAAATACAGAACTCAGCCTTACTTCATCAGAAAGGAACTAGCCGATGCAGGCAGAAGCTAAGACCCAACAGAGCGTTCTAGTTAAAGTCCAGAACATCGGAAAGTATTTTGATGTCTCCGCTCCTTTACTAAACAGGCTCATTGAAAGAAAACCAAAAACTATTCTGAAGGCGGTTGACGGAGTGTCCTTCGAAATCCGAAGAGGAGAGACTTTATCCTTGGTAGGTGAAAGTGGATGCGGTAAATCCACGACAGCGAGAATGCTGGTCGGTTTGCACAAACCAACTTTCGGCCGTGTAGAAATTAATGGTTTGGATATGGCGACCGTAAAAGGAAAGGATGCCAAGGAACTGCATAACAAGATTCAGATGATCTTCCAAGATCCATATGCGAGCTTAAATCCCCGTTGGAGTGTCGGAAGAATTATTGCTGAACCTATCATCGCGCAGAAAGTCCTTACTGATAAAAAAGAAATTCAAGATCGTATTGATTCCGTCCTTTGGCTAGTGAATATGTCGCCGGAAGACAAGTCCAGATATCCGCACCAGTTCTCCGGAGGGCAAAGACAAAGAATTTCGATTGCCCGTTCAATCGCCATTCACCCTGAGTTCATTGTTTGTGACGAACCTACTTCTGCTCTGGACGTTTCCGTGCAAGCTCAAGTGTTGAACTTGATGCAGAATCTTCAGAAGGAAATCGGTCTGACCTATCTATTTATCTCTCACAATCTTTCAGTGGTGCATCACATCAGCGACCGTGTCGGGGTGATGTATTTAGGGCGTTTGGTAGAACTGGCCGATAAAAAGATTTTGTTTAACTATCCTCTGCATCCGTATACCCAACTTTTATTGGATGCGATTCCGGATATTAGAAGCGTCGGCAAGCCTAGAAAGAAAATCCAAGGAGAGGTGCCCAATCCTCTTGAGCCGCCTGCAGGATGCACATTCCATCCGAGATGTTCTTATGCGAAAGACATCTGCAGAAAGGTCAAGCCTGAGATGAGAAAGGTAGAAAATATGGGCTCGATTGTTGAAGTTGCTTGTCATGCGGTCGGCAACTGGCGCAAATGAGTAATGCTTTGTGAATTTAATGAGATTCACTTCAAGCTTAAACTACTCAAGAAGGAACTCACGAGGTAAACTAACAGTTTGTTTGCATCAGGGCTAACTGCTCTTTGTTGAGTCGAACCATAAACGATGATTTACCGCCGTGCTTTAATATCAGAATTACAAAATACTGCTGGAGGGGCGTTTACCGTTCTCTTCTCCATTGTGGTAACTATCGGGCTCGTACAAATTCTGAATCAGACCGCCGGGGGAAGATACGACAGCAACTCTATTTTAGAGATTGTTGCTTATTCCTCTTTGGTGAATTTGCCTCCCTTAATCACATTGGCCTTGTTTCTAGCCGTTTTTATGACGCTGAACCGCTCTTGGCGCGACAGCGAAATGTTTGTATGGTTTTCTGCCGGCGGCTGTAGTTTGGCAACTTGGATCCGACCTGTTTTAAGGTTTTCTATTCCTATTGTGATTCTGGTAGGCCTGTGCTCTTTAGTTATTTCTCCGTGGTCCAGAGCAGAACTTGCTGCTTATAAAGAAAGATTTGCGCAAAGAGACGATGTTACAAGACTTTCTTCCGGCCAGTTTATTGAAGCTAAGAGCGGCAAACAGATTTTCTTTTTAGAGGCCGTTGACCAAGATAATAAAACCGTAGAAAGAGTATTTATGGCTGAGCCCAGCCAAAGCGGTGCACAGACTGTTGTCTCTTCTAAGAAAGGAAGAATTGAGGAGCATCCTAACGGAGACCGTTATGTTGTGCTCAACGACGGAAAACGTTATGAAGTACCTGCAAACGGACAAGATGCTCAGATAACGGATTTCGGAACCTACGAACTCAGGCTGGATACATCTCCAAGTAATGTGAAAGCGAATTTGAAGGTTGACTCCATGCAGCTCCCTGCTTTATTGGCTTTGGTTCCTACGAACAAACAAGCTGCGGCAGAATTATTCTGGAGAATTAACTGGCCAATCGTTGCAGTTATTCTGGCTCTTTTAGGAATTCCTCTTTCTTATACAAATCCGAGAGCTTTGAAATATTACGGCCAGACAGCCGCCGTTTTGTTCTTTATTCTTTATTTGAACTGTTTATCTATCTTCAAGACTTGGATTATCAAGGGCGTTTTTGATATTTGGTCGGCAACGATTGTGATGAATCTGCCATTTATCGTGCTGGCTATCTTCTTGTTCTACCGATTAATGACAATGAATACGCGCCACATTGATACGATTGTCGTCAATTGGGTCTTAGCTCCTTTCAGAAAATTGAAGAGCAATAAGAAGGAGTAGGCATGAAAGTTTTGGGGAAATTAATTTTTAGCCAGGTGATTAAGAGCAGTTTATTTGTGCTCTTAGCATTGGTTGCTCTTTTTGCATTCTTTGATTTAATCGGTCAGTCAAGCAAGATCGGAACGACTTACACCATTGGTCAGGCCTTTATGCTTACAGCCTTAGTGCTGCCGATGCGTTGTTATCAGGTTCTTCCTATTGCCGTTATGCTGGGAGCGATCTTTACGCTTTCAAGATTGGCTGCTACCAGCCAGTTTACGGTGATGAGAGTCTCGGGCGTTAGTCCATGGAAGTTTGCTTCCATGCTGATGGTTCCGGGCTTAGTTATGGTTTTATTTGCCTACGTACTCGGGGAGTATGTGGCTCCTCCCGCGCACCGCTACTCGAAGGTTGCCAAACTTGACATCACAGGAGACTCTTTCAGCGGTAAGGATTTGGATTCCGGTATTTGGGTCCGCGACGTGGTTAGAGACGGAGACGGCAAACCGACCAGCATCCGCTTTGTGAATGTTTCCAGTCTTCGTCCTAATGAAGCCGCCTACGACTGGAAGATTTACGTCTTTAACCCAGAAGGCGACATGACTTCTATCGTGACAGCCAAAGAAGGGAGCTATTCCGAAAGCGAAGGTTGGGTTTTGACGGATGCAAAAGAAGAAAAACTGCCGATTATTCCGAAGCAATCCAGAGAAGTCACAGACGAGAAGGTGGAAGTTATTCATATACCTAGACTTGTTTGGGGCAAACATCTGGATGGGAATATTTTCGGATTGCTGATGGTCAAACCGGAGTACATGTCTCTGCAGGAACTCTACCACTATGTTGAGTATTTGAAGAGCAATGGCCAGACCTATAAGATTTTTGATACAGCATTTTGGTCGAAGATGTTCTACCCCTTGGCCATTCTCGTGATGTTAGTCCTAGCGATGCCGTTTGCTTATCAAAGCGCACGAGCCGGCGGTATGGCCATCAAGATTTTCTGCGGCATCATGATAGGCATTCTGTACTACGCCTTAAACAATATTTTTGCCTTCATGAGCGTATTGCAAAGCGTGCCGTCTTTTATTTCCGCGCTCATGCCGTCGCTGATGATGTTGATACTTGCCTCCATTGCGATGTGGTGGGTTGAACGAAGGTCTTGACCTTCTTTCCACATTAATGCATTTTTGAGAACGCTGAGAGAGGATTTAGTTCCGGTAAAGCTCCACATTTTTGGGACACTTATGCTCACTATTAAGCAAGAAAATTTTGTGTTGCCGAACTAAAATCAGAACTAACTCAAAACTCTAGGAGAAATTGCTCATGACAACCAAAGGGAATTGCTGCTGCGGATGCGAAGATTCAATCGTAGATAGCCCGGTTCTTACGCCCGTTATCGGCTCTAAGCGTGTCGAACCTGGAAAGTACAGAGGTTCAGCAGCAAAGGTTTATTTCACACGCAAAATTGATGCTGAGCACTTAATCAAGCTTTATAACCTTGTCAACAATGAGATCTACGGCAAGGTGGCCATTAAACTTCACACCGGTGAACGACATGGTCCTAATATCATTCCCAGAGAAATGGTTCAAGCGCTTCAATCTACCATTCCGGAAAGCAGTATTGTGGAGACCAATACGCTTTACGAGGGTGATCGCGTCACTACTGGGAAGCATCGTGAGACACTGAAGATTAATGGGTGGACATTTTGTCCGGTGGATATCATGGATGAGGACGGCGACGCAAATCTTCCGGTTAAAGACGGCTTCCATTTGAAAGAAGTCGCCATGGGTAAAAACATCCTCAACTACGATTCGATGCTTGTGTTAACACACTTTAAAGGGCACGCGATGGGCGGCTTCGGCGGCTCCATGAAGAACATTGCCATTGGCTGTGCTTCCGGCAAAGTGGGAAAACGCCAGGTTCACGATGTGATGGGGGAATTGCCGGCTGACTGGAATGACTGGCCCGCTAAAGAACGTTTGATGGAACTGATGGCTGATTCAGCTAAAGCGACAATCGACCACTTCGGCAAACGCATTACCTACATCAATGTTATGCGCAATATGTCGGTAGACTGTGACTGCGCGGGAACGGCAGCTGCTAAACCTACAATCGCAGATATCGGCATTCTTGCTTCTACCGATATCCTTGCTATTGATCAGGCTTGCGTTGACTTGGTTTTCTCGCATACCTCCGATAACCATGATCTCGTTGAGAGAATGCAAACCAGACACGGTTTAAGACAGCTCACCGCAATGGCGGAAAAGAAAATGGGCAATCCGCAATATGAACTGATTGAAATTCTCTAATCAGTGAATCGTGGTTCTTCGTGAGCCGTAAGTAAGAAAGCTCGAAACTTCCGAGCTTTCTTGATCTCCGTCTCTAGGAACAACTAAGATTTTGACTCTTTACTTTTGTTCTGCTAGAAGTTCGAGGACTTTTCTTCCAAGCTCAATTCGCGGCTTAACGGATGTCATATCGGACCATTCTTTTTCCGGATGATGAAGGTCTCCGCCGACTACACCCATGGCACATGCTACTGCGGCTCCTGCACCTGAGAATCGATTGCCGTCAGAAGCCCCACCTACATCCATCCATTTCGGGCAGGCTGACCCAACTCTTTGGCGGCTGTATCAATAACTTCGATGACCTTTTGAGATTTTTCCGTGTGAGCCAGGGCGGAACTTTTTGCCACATATTTAAGTTCAGATGTTACGTCAGGAGCGAATCCTCGTTTACAAAGATTCTCGATATCTTCAAGAACGGCATCTCGAGTTTGATCATTGAAGAATCGGAAATCAAAGACTACGGTTGCGTCTTCTGCAATTGTGTTCGGAGTAGTGCCACCTTTGACTACATCGGCATTCAACGTGACGTCTTTGTACTTAGATGCAATGGCTTTAATTTCCGGAATAGCTATGGCCATAGCTTCAACAGCATTTCTACCGTCTTGCGGATTATTGCCGGCGTGAGCCGGTCTTCCGTGGAAGTTGACGGTGAGGAACATTGAACCTTTTCTTGAGCGGACGAAGCCATTGCCGGGGCGTCCCGGTTCATAGACGAGAGCTACGTCAGTTTTCTTCGCTTGTTCGTCCATGAAGGCACGTGAGGCCGGAGATCCGGACTCTTCACCGGGATTCACAATAACTGCAATCTTGAGTTTTTCTTGGGCTTTTTTCGGAATCTTCTTGCAAATCCACCAGACAGCATTCAATGAGCTTTTATCGTCGGCCACGCCAGCACCGTGAGCAATGTTATCTTTAATCGTTAAAGGATATTTGGAGGCGTTTCCAACTGCCTGGACCGTGTCCGAATGAACGGATAAAACAACGTCATAGTGTGTTTGATCGGGCGTGTTTGTTGCGACGAGAGCCCTCCCACGGCCTTCACAGTCTCGTTTGGTGACCGTCCAGCCAATTGATTTGAAGCGTTTTTCAAGAATATCTGCTATCTGGTTTGCACCTTCTATATGGCCAGACTTGGAATCAATATCCATCAATTCTTTAAGTTCTTTGAGGTATTGAGTCATGTCGAAATCACCGGCGTAACCAGAGTTTGCAAAGACAGGAAGTGTTGGGACGGCAGCTAGAACACAGCCGGAAAGGAATTGTCGACGGCTTGTCATGAAGTTCTCCTTGGAAGGAAGATTGAGGATTGAACTCGATTATTATGGAAGATAAATTTTTAAGAATACGAAAAAAGGCTATAGGAATACACAAACCTCCTAGGTTTATCACCTAGGAGGCCGGGTGTTCGGATTATATCGAGAAACTTAATTAGTTTAATTAGTGTTCTGCGGCCATCATTTCATGAACCGCCTTCTTGGCAATGTCTTCCATAAACTGCTGATTGTCATCTTTAAGATTGTCCGCAATCGTACGAAGGCAATGATCCAAAATGACGAGCTCGTTGGTTGTCAAACCTTTAAGAGCTTTATGCTCCATGCTTTTTGAATTGGATTTGAGAGCTTTTTCGATTTCAAGTCCTTTGTCAGTCAGAGCAACAAACTTACAGCGGTTATCATCCTTACTTGCGACTCTAGTAATAAATCCCTTGAACTCTAATCTCTGCATTAATCCTGTAATTGTCGGGTGAGACAGCATTAAAGCTGATTGAACGCTTTGCTGGGTCACAGGACGACTGCGATTTTTTAAGAGGAACAGCATCACACTAGCTTGAGAAGAAGTGATGTCAAGCTGGCTAAAATCGAGATTCCTGCATCTCTCCATCTGGTTATAGATGTACCGTAGCAGTCTTAAGGTTCCTTTTTCATAATGTTCATTCACAGCTTTCTCCACACGGGTGTCCGTAAAAGAAGACACCGCTTGTCCCTTCATTCATCACTGATTATAGGGAGCCTCCAAAGAACCACGTAAATTTATGACCTAAGACGGGGAGAGGTGAACTAGGGATAAACCCATAACGAACAACAAGCTCTATTGTCGAAGAAGAAAAGTCCGTCTTTCAGAAAAATGTTAAGGAGTTCAACGAAGTTGAGCTAAGCTCAAAAAGATACCCAATCATAAAAGATTTCTATATTTTGATATTTGAAGAAAAAGTTAATCTAGGAAAGTATCAAACAAAGAAAATGATCAGAAGAGAGTCTTAGAGTCCTCTGCGAAAGCTCCAAGAAATTTTATTTCTTCATGAGCCGTCTTAATTCTTCAATGGCATGAGGGCCAATGGATTTCTCATTTCTTCGGTAGAGGCGATGAAGCATCCTGTGACAGTTGGAACAAACAGGACGTAAGTTTCTATAGCTTGTTTCTGTTTGAGTTTTAGAAATTGGAATTAAATGATGAACCTCAATAAAATTTTCACCGAGCTCTCCGTAAATTTCAGTGAAATTTGTTCCACACACAACACAACCTAGTCCGTATTCTTCGATTGCTTTTGCCCGAAGCTTAGGATCCCTTTCGTACTGTCTTGTTAATTTTTTGTGGGGCTCCTTTGGATTTGTTGTTTCGCCATCTTCATCACTCTCGTCGTCCGTTTGTTGTGGATTTTGTAGTTCTTCAAAAAAAGAAAGAGCAGTCTTCTTTTCAATTATTTCTAAAGCCTTTTCGCCAATGTTAATCAGTTCCTCCTCACTGAGTGGTAAGGAGGTGTCTTTCTTCCAGCAAGAAAAAAGTTGTTGAAGGTCAACTTCTTCTCGATTTATGAGAATTTTGTTTATAGTTTCTGGAGTCTATCCAAGAGTTGGCGGTGGAAGATCCTTTCTTGAGGGGCATCTTATCCTGACAGTCTACTTAACCGCTAAAACTCCTAATAGTTGTAAGAAGCAGGATGATTTAATCTCCTCTGTATATCCGGGCCCTACATATCCTTGTTTATCTTTTTGGTAAAAATAACG
>PDYJ01001559.1_pt1 | contig 31322 bp, 28 predicted proteins | sample 1430841 | NCBI WGS metagenome assembly PDYJ01 (sample SAMN07237672, study PRJNA390542) | Gut metagenome, whole genome shotgun sequencing project. | isolation source: fecal pellets | host: Mus musculus | place: USA: New York, NY | collected 2016-10 | reverse complement strand
CCCTACCTTTGAAAGGCGGGGAATTTTGTAGACAAGGCCGGCATCGACAAGCCATTGGATAGCGTTTCGTATTCGGCGGCACGGGCTCCTTTTCTCAGAGCGCCGAATACAAACTTCTTGTTTTCTTTGGTCAGTTGCGAAGGGATTGACTCAAACACCAGTCGCGCCTTTGGGTGTCCTTACCCGCGTGTTTGGCTATATCCGCTTCATAGGCCGATAATATATCGAGCTGTATCTTTCTGACTGATGCGGGTGTATGACTATTGATAAATTCACCTACGGCCTCAGGCATACCTCCCACAAAATAATACTGGCGAAGCAGTTCGATATAGTTGGGTAGCAGGGAATTGACCAAATTGTGTTGGGCCGGATCTTGGAGGACTGAGAGCATTTTGTCCTCTCCCATGGCCTCGATAAATTCATCGAATGTCATAGGATACATGTGCAGGATGTTGACTTTGCCTGTAGGAAACGGCTTTCCCGCCATATTCATCACACCCAGCAGCGATCCGGCAGTAACGATAAATATCCCCGGGGCATCTTCACAAAAATACTTTAACGAAGCAACTACGTCGGGCACCTCCTGAATCTCGTCAAGGAAAATCAGAGTCTTGCCCTCTGTTATCTCCTGACCGCTGAGAGCCGACAGACCGAGTAAAATACGGCTTACATCTTTATCCTCGGCAAAGAGAGTCTCAATTGCCTGATTTTTTATAGCAATTGATATATACCAGATTGTCGAATTCGTTGCGGCCAAACTCTTTAAGGATGTAAGTCTTGCCTACCTGACGTGCTCCATAGAGCATCATTGGTTTCCGGTTGGCAGATGCTTTCCACTCCAATAGCTGTCGGTAAATGCTTCGCTTCATATAGTCGGTTTATTGATATACTGATGCAAAAATACATTTTTATGGGGGAATAATCAAAGATATTACACATTTTTATGGGGGAATAATCAAAGATATTACACATTTTTATGGGGAATAAATGCTGTTGTTCTACATTTTTATGAGGGAATAAGTGTGGCAACGCAACATTTTTGTTGGCTTATGGTTGGCGGAAGCGATAGAACCAAAGCCGCATCATCATCGACGGCTCACGAGTAAAGCGTGTAATCGTCTGATAGTCATGGATGTTGAATTAGTGGAGGTTTTGTTTGGCTGTTTCAAATAAAACCACTATTTTTGTATCTATGAAAATAATTGTAAACCAATGAACTTACAGACCATGAGAAAAATCATAGGCGGCGTGATGGCCGTGGTGATGATGGCGCTGATGACCACTCAGGCGGCTTTTGCGCAGAATTATCCCAAAAAGCTACGCAAGGACAAGACTATCGAGGTGACCTACCAATCGTCGTATAAAGGCAACGTGTCGGGTGTGCGCACACTGATGAGCGTGAGCGGCGATCAGGCGCGTATTTCGACCCTCCTCCCGACGGCGTCGCGCCCCGCCCCAATAGTCTTGTGCAGACCACTTATATCGACTATGCCACCGACCGCTGGTATAAGACCGCTATCCTGCCCGATGGCGACGAGATCTCGTCGGTCAAGGAATTTGTACCCGACAAGGGATTTACCATCCAGCGCGAGGAGAAGTTGCTCGGGATGCAGTGTAAGGTGGCACGTACAATCATCAACTCCAACACGATCGAGGTGTGGTATACCACGACCTCCCCTTCAGCGGCACCCCGCAGCCCAATGTGGGAGTCCCTGCGGGTCTGGTGCTCAAGGTGGTGCGCAATGGCGACACCGCGCAGGAGGCGGTGGCCATAACCGGATCGCGGGAGGCCGCGGCGCTTCTGCCTGAGTCGTGGGGCCGCACTCTCAACGATCCCGAATATCTCTACACCATCAATCAGAGCGGAGTGATAAAGGTGCCGGTGTTTGACCAGCAGCGCATCAACTTCTCGGGCGCCAAGCTGCCCGACACGTTGACCGACAGCGAGATCTACAATGCCGGAGGCGGCACTATAATCCTGCGCAAGGTGCAGCTGCCCGACTCGGCCGAGGTGGCCGGGCGCGACATTTTTGCCGAAGTGGTGCAATATTCCGACGGCGATGCCTACGACCGCACCGGGTCGATATTTGTGGTGCCTACCGACCGCAAGCAGTCGTTTATCGACGCGCTGCGCGATCTGAAATCGGTGCCCGGATTTATGGCAGCCGACAGCGTGACATACCACGGACTGGTGTCGACCCCCGGCTATGAGGTGCCTCTTGAGCTGATGCGATTCTTCACCGGCTTTGGTGTAAGAGCCTACAACCACAATCAGGTGCCCGGACAGGAATGGGTCGACTCGGTGCTCTACAAGAGCGAGATCACCAACCTCGCCTCCCATCTGAGCGGCGAGCAATGGGTGGGAGCATATATCGGCAACTGGGATGGCAATGGCCACAAGCTATCGCTCAATCTCAAGTATTATCCAGGCGGAGAGCGCAAGCAATTCACGGCGGTGCCTCTCTTCAACACTGTCAACTATCTTGAACAGGCCGGCCAGCCCTACCCCATCTTTATGCTCAACGACTCCCTCACCGTGGAGTTTACTCTGGATCATGATGTGGAGAATGCCTATCTCGACTACACCACCACCGGCCACGGCGGCTGGGGCGGCGGCGACGAGTTTAACCAGAAGATCAACACCATCTTGCTCGACGGAGAGAAGGTGATATCGTTTATCCCGTGGCGCGAGGACTGCGGCACCTACCGCAACTGGAATCCCTGCTCGGGCAACTTCTCCAATGGTCTGAGCTCATCGGATCTGAGCCGCTCCAACTGGTGTCCGGCCACCGTGACCAATCCCGAATATATCTATCTCGGCAATCTCCCGGCTGGCAAGCACACCATCACAGTAGCTATCCCGCAGGGCGCTCCTGCCGGAGGCAGCAACAGCTACTGGTGCATCTCAGGCACCCTGCTCTATTGATCGAAAAATCTTTAGTATCCTGCAAACCGCCGGCCCGGCGACACGATATGCGCGTGTTGCCGGGCCGGTGGTTGTTTGCAGACCGATGATGACGTTATCTGATCTTCACGGTAAATATGGCGGGATTGGAGTCGTCGGAGCCTTTGAGGTCACACATGCTCTCTTCGGAAGCTATGAAGTAGAAGGTGTCGCCGGAAGAGTAAGATGTGGGCTCAAGATAGACCGTCTGGCCATCGACGGAGAAAGGCACTCCTCGGGTGCCGCTCCCTTCGGGCGACGACAGTGAGGCCACAAGGGCTCCTGTGGATCGGTCGAAGAAGCTAATGCAGGAGCGCCCCTCCCTGATGAACCATGCGAGATAATACTTGCTGTTGAAGAGGAAGTTGGGGTCGACAAACTCTTTCAGGCGCTCATATTCGAGGGCGCGGTTCATTTCGTCGGGTGTGCGGTAACGGCCGAGATCGACCGCAGCGAGAGGCTTCAGGCCCTCGCGTGGATCGGTCACGCTGTAGATGCTGTCGTTCCAGTAGATTATGGCCTCGGAGCCGGAGGTGTAGATGCCGGGGGAGTAGGCTGCGCGTCCGCCGGGAACCTCAAAGATGAGGTGGCGCAGCTGTGTGGGCATCGAGTCGGTGACTTCGAGATTTGAGTCGAGATAATAGAATGTTATGTCGGGCTTAGTGAAAGCGTTGCTCGCGGCGATCCACTTGCTGCCCAACGGGTGGATGAAGGAGAGGCCGGCCAAGGTGTCGCACCCCTCAAACTGTCCGGATGCGGAGTAGCGGAAAGCGCCGTAGTCGTTGGTCGACGACAGGGCGATCCATCCGCGTGTGGCCGGATTGGCTGTAAAAGAGGCATACCGGCCATACTCGCCGGGCCCGTTACCTTGACGGTCAAATGAAGATATGCACTGTCCGGATGGCTTGAAGATCATCATCCGCGACGAGGCTAAGTAGTAGTTGCCGTCGATTATGGCGGAGAGATCGGTAAAGCCGTCCAGGAGGGTGGAGTCGGTCATGGCCGGGTCGAGCACCATCTTCACGTCGAAAAGCGATTCCGTATCGGATGAGGATGGAGTGTCGACCACCGAAGCTATGTCGATGGTGGGGACCGGGGTGGGGCCGGTGCCGCCGCAAGAGGTCAGGAGGGCCGTCAGAGCGGTGAACGCTGCGAGTCGGAGACTGAGCATAAGTGAGTGGTGATAAGAAAAAAATGTTGATAGCGCAAAGGTAAGGTTTTTTTATTAAAGGGTGATGGCGGCATTACGGAAAGTAATTATTATCTTTGCACATTGCTCCTTAGCAGCACAACCCGAAAATCAACCCACATCCATGACCACATATCATCGCATATTATTGAAGCTCAGCGGCGAGTCGCTTATGGGCCATCGCGGCTACGGTATTGATCCCGAACGACTTGGGCAGTATGCCCGCCAGATAGCCGACGAGTCGGCGCGCGGCATCCAGATAGCCATAGTGATAGGCGGCGGCAATATATTCCGCGGCCTCTCGGGCGCAGCCCAGGGCTTCGACCGTGTGAAAGGCGACCAGATGGGAATGCTCGCCACCGTGATCAACTCGCTTGCCCTCTGCTCGGCCCTCGAGGCCATAGGGTGCCGTAGCCGTGTGCTGACGGCCATCAATATGTATCCGATCGGCGAGCAGTATTCGCCCCGCAAGGCCATCGAGTGTCTGGAAGCGGGCGAGGTAGTGATACTTGCCGGAGGAACCGGTTGCCCCTACTTCACCACCGATACCGGAGCGGCGCTCCGCGGAGTGGAGATCAAGGCCGACGCCATGATGAAGGGTACCCGTGTGGACGGCATCTACACCGCCGATCCCGAGAAAGATCCCACGGCCACCAAGTTTGACCGCATCACCTACGACGAGGTGTATCGCCGGGGCCTGAAGGTGATGGATCTCACCGCCACCGCCCTCTGTATGGAAAATGATCTGCCCATAGTGGTGTTTGACATGGACACAGTGGGCAATCTGGCCAAGGTGCTCGGCGGCGAGCCTATCGGCACAGTGGTGTATAAAGGATAATACGAAACAATTATTTAAGACTCACAATATGGAAACAAAACCTTATCTCGACGGCGCACGCGACAAGATGGAGCTGGCCGTTGCCTATCTCGACGAAGCGCTGGCACGCATCCGCGCCGGCAAGGCCAATCCCAAGATCCTCGACGGCGTCCGCGTGGAATATTACGGCTCGCTGGTGCCGCTGTCGAATGTGGCCAACATCGCCACTCCCGACGCCCGCACCATCACCATCACGCCGTGGGAGAAGGCCATGTTCAAGGAGATCGAGAAGGCCATCATCAATTCGGAGGTGGGTATCACTCCCGAAAACAACGGCGAGGTGATCCGTCTGGGTATTCCGCCCCTCACCGAAGAGCGCCGCAAAAATCTGGTTAAGCAGAGCAAGGCCGAGGCCGAGCAGGCCAAGGTGTCGGTGCGCGGCGCCCGTCGCGACGCCATCGACGCACTCAAGAAAGCTGTCAAGCAGGGCATGCCCGAAGATGTGGAGAAGGATGCCGAAAATGAGGTGCAGAAGCTCCACGACCGCTTCCTCAAGCAGATCGACGATCTGTTTGCAGCCAAGGAAAAAGAAATCCTGACCGTCTGATCCGGCGATGGACAAGCCTTTCCTGCCGGCGCCCGACAGCCGCGTGGTGATCACGGTGGGGCGGCAGTTTGGCAGCGGTGGCCGCGAGTTTGGCCTCCGTCTGGCCACCCGCTACGGCCTGAAATACTACGACAAGGAGCTGCTCTCCGAGGCAGCCCGACGCTCAGGTGTGGCCCGCGAGTTTTTTGAGAAGAGCGATGAACGGGCCCCATCGTTTGTCGACGGCCTCTTCTCCTTTGCCGTAGGGATGAATCCTCTGAGCTATTTCCAGGGCTCCACCGCCATAGGCGACGACTCGATATACCGCGCCCAGAGCGACTTTATCCATCAGCTGGCCCATCAGGAGAGCTGCGTCATCGTGGGCCGCACGGCCGACTATGTGCTCCGCGACGATCCACATCTGGTGTCGATCTTTGTCCATGCCGATGAGGATGATGCCATAGAGCGCATATGCCGCCGCGAGCCTGAGCTGACACGCGACAAGGCGCGGTCGCGCATGAACCGCATCAACCGTCTGCGGGCCAACTACTACAACTTCTACACCGACAAGACCTGGGGCGCGGCAGCGAGCTACGACCTCACATTCAACACCTCGCTGCTCCCCATGGATCAGTTGGTGGAATTTACGGCCGACTATATCCGCCGCCGCTTCGGCATAGAGCTCTGAGCTCCGCAGGCCGGGCATGATCGCAGATACACAGAGCCCCTCGGCAACGACGCTGTTGCCGAGGGGCTCTGTGTATCGCTGTGTCAGGCTTAAAGCTTGTTGATGATGGCAGCGCTCACTATCAGGCGTGTGCCCGGATGCTCGACGCAGAATATGAACGGACGGTCGATTCTTACCTCTTCCGGCACTTCAGGCTTGTTTGCATCAGGAAATCCGGTGAGGTTGCCAAACGACGACATGCCTGTAGCCACTGTGCCGGCCTCGTCGACGGCAATGGTTGCCGATTGGGTAAACAGGGTGCCGGTCCTGTTCAGTCCGCCGGGACAAATGTTGTTGAAGCCGCTCTGCAGGATGGCATCCATTCCGGCATCGGCAAGATAAGATGCAAGATCAAGATCGGTCGATTGAACCTCAAACTTGGGCATTACCAACCGGGTGTCGCCACTTGTATGGGTCGCGAAAAATGAATCGGAGTCGACCTCCTTCAAAAACTCGGCAATTGGCTTGTCGGGCATTATGATCCACGCCTCATACGATCCGAGGTAATACGACATGCCCACATAGGTGGCATCGTCAGTGCGGCCATAAGATATGTGGCGGTTGCCTCTGAGCATCCTGACCTCTCTCACCGAGCCGTCGGCACATGTGAATGGCTCCTTGCGAGTGTCGGCGGGATTGAACGGATCGGCCCACTTGCCCTCAAAATGTAAAGCATTTATCACCACCATGTCATGCCCCGCCACATACGGGCCATTGATGATATTGCCGCCGGTTTTTTCCTTACACCAGGCGTTGACCGAGTTCTGATTGCCGGCGTCGTCTTTCCCGAGTGTGTAAAACTCTGACTTGAGCGAGTTGATTGCCACATCGGCAAACTCCTTATGAGGAGCGAGTGATGGCTGGTGCCACACAGAGTTGGCCATGCGCAATTTGTTGCGGGTGTCCACCTCGGGCATTTCATCCATCATCCGGCCTAAAAAGAGATTGAGCGGCGCGATGTCGCTGCCGGTCAGATCCATGGCCCGCATGGTGGCTTCGGCCTCATCCTGCTCCATGCCATTGACCAAGAGCGTGGCGAGCATTGTGGCGCTCAGCGGCGACACAACGATATTTTCGGACGATGAGAGATGGGTTGAGGCACTTTTGAGCATATTCACGCCCAGTTTTGTGACACCTTGGCTGAGTTGACGGTCTTTATCCGACATTGAGATGCTGCGCGAGATTTCCGGATCGGCCTCGTCGATGGGGGAGTCGTCGGAACAGCCACACAACGGCATGCACATTGCAGCCGAGCCTAATACAGCGAGCAGATACTTTTTGCTTTTCATGATCAATAGGTTTTTAATTTCCACCTCAACAGTTGATTATTAGAGCTGGCCAAAGGTAAGCAAATAAATCCGGATCGGCAAATTTTACGCAGTAATATTTTCCAATTTCAAAAAAAACAGCGCATTACAGATTTTAGGCAACAGGGGGGAGGCGTCAGTTGTTTTTGTTGATGAGGTTGACAACCACTTTTACCATCGTTTATGAAGCGAAAAGCGTGTAAATTATCATAAACAGTGTATCTGTAAGAAAAAATCGCTATCTTTGAGGATTGTATGCGTGTTGATGAGGTTTTTCCACTTCAATTGCATGAATATTAATTTATTACATTATGAATAAAATCGCTTTTCTCATGGGCTTTGCGGCACTCTCCGGCCTGTTGCTCAGTTCGTGCTCTCATAATTCGCAGCACGCTGCGGGTTTAATCACCATCGACCTGTCCAGACAAATAGAGGCGGAGCCGATGGGGATTGATCTGGCCGAGGCACGCGTTGTGGCTTACCCCGCAGTCACCGATTCCACGATGCTTATGCCTGCGTATCAATGGAAGGGCACGAAGCTCAGGGAGGTGCGTGACGGGCACTTGATGCTCACAAACAACCAGAGCATGATGACATTCGATGAAGCCGATGGCCGCTGCATATACTCTTTCAGTCATCAGGGTCAGGGCCCCGCTGAATATGTGACGTTATCGCCTTGCACATTTGTGGGAGCTGATGGCAATTGGAATACAGCCAGTTCCAAGGGTATAAATGTCTACACCGGGAGCGGAGCGTTTGTGGCGTACCACGAACTTGATTCACTTTTAGAGTTTGCTCCTCTCGCCGGAGGATATTGGGCTGTGCTTATGCGGGAGTTTGATCACCCTCACACTGTATATGTGTATGACGAGCAGTGGCACCGTGTAAAGCAGATGCAGTCGGCTGTTGTCTCGCGCAGTTATACCGTAGAGCGAACGAGAATCACTGAAGTTGTTGATTTCATGCGTTCCAACAACTTTGTGGGCATAATGCAGTCTGACACACTTATGGCAATCGACCCTAAAGCCGATAGTCTGCAGCCTATGGCGGTTATAAGCCGAGGGGTGTACAGCAGGCCAGAGGAATACAAAACTCTCGCGGAATTGAAGGACAATACCCGGCGGCTCTCTTTCACGGCTTTCCCGGTCGGAAAATATCTGATGGTCAGTTCGTTTATGGGAGAAAAAGCGTGGTTGCAGTTCTATGACCGTGCGGACGGACGACTCGTTTATTCCAATAGCGGCGTGTGCGACAATAAGAATTACAACGTGAGCTATCCTATAGAGATTGACGGCACAATCTACCCATGCAGCATCACCACATGCGTCGATGGGTCTACTCTCTACATGGTGGTTGAATCCGACTTCATGGCTGAGCTCACGGGAAACGAGGACGCCAACCCTGCATTTGTTGCCCTCACATTAAAAGACTGATACTGTCCGGCATCCTCTCAGGTGCCGAAGGCCCACCCGCAGCAAGCGGGTAGGGGCGCCAATACGGTCGGGATGATAAAAGCCGACCCACTGTAGCAGTGCGAGTGGCACCGCTACGGTGGGTCGGCAATGTGATGTGACGAAGGGGGGCGGTTATTCGAGGCCGTCGCTCTCCATATAGGGAGCTTCATCTTTGATGATGTTGGGCTTTTCGAGGCCGTAGTGCTTGCGCGAATCGAGTATCTTGAGCCAGAGGGCGAAGATGAGAGCGAGGGCGCCAAAGCCGGCAAACATCAGCATAGGGTTGGTATAGTCGTATTGCATGGGGTCGGTCACTCCCTCATTGCTTGCGGCAAGGATCTTGCCGAAGAGGATGGGCACGCCGAAGAGGCCAATGTTCTGCACCCAGAATATAAGGGAGTAGGCCGAGCCGAGGAAGCGCTTGTCCATCACCTTGGGCACCGAGGGCCAGAGGGCGGCGGGCACGAGGGCAAACGATACGCCGAGCACGAGGATAGTGGCCAGGGCGAGGGTGTCGCTTGGGGTGGAGGGGAGCACGAGGGCGAAGATGAGGTGGCAGCTTATGAGGAGGATAGATCCGAGGATGAGCATGGTTGCTCCGCGGCCTATCTTGTCGAGGAAGTAGCCCAGCGGCGGGGTCAGCACCAGAGCGCCGATCGGGAACCAACGCAGGAGGTCGGCGGCAGCTTCGGCCGAGATGCCGAGATTGCATTGCAGCATGTTGGTGCCGAAGCGCTGGAACGGGAATATGGCCGAGTAGTAGAGCACGCAGAGCAGGGCGATGATCCAGAAGAGCTTGGAGCTGAAGAGTCCTCCTACGTCGCTGAGCTTGAACTCCTCGTCGCTGCCTGGGGCGGCGGCTACGGTGCCGGTGTCCTTGTCGAGCTGCTTGTCCATGAATGTGAACACAATGAAGCAGATGAGGCCAATGAGGAGCAGAGCGGTGCAGAACGCTACCGGCACCACTACGGTGGGGTCGCCACCCATCCACACCGAGAGGCGCGGCGAGAGCGAGAGCACGGCAAAGACGCCGAGGCGTGCAATGGCCATCTCGCAGCCCATGGCCAGAGCCATCTCCTTGCCTTCAAACCATCGGGCAATGGCTTTGCTGACGGTGATGCCGGCCATCTCGCAGCCGCATCCGAAAATCATGAAGCCGAGGGCGGCCAGCTTGGCCGAGCCGGGCATGTCGGTCCACCAGCTCGAAAGCCATGAGTCGAAACCTGTGCCTACAAACCAAGGGCTGATGGCGTAGAGCTTGATCACGGCGCCTCCCACCATGAGCGAGGCCGAGAGAGTGCCTGTGAATCTGACGCCCATCTTGTCGAGGATAATACCGGCAACGATAAGGAAGCCGAATACATTGAGCATATATTCAGCGCCGGCATAATTGCCGAAAGCGGTGGGGCTCCAGCCGAGTTGTGTTTCCAGAAGCTCCTGAAGAGGCGACATTACGTCGACAAACATGTAGGCGAAAAACATCATCGACGCTATGAGCAGCAGGGCTGTCCATCGGGCCCAGCCCTTGTCGTTGATGACCTGGTGAATTTTTTCCATTTAGCGAATTGAAGTGTGATTGAACGGTAATGGGATGGCGCGCCGATCAATGGCCCGCCTTGTCTGATTGGGTTATTATTCTGCAAAGGTATCAAATATTCAGCAAAATGCCTCCACTTGGACAAATAATATTATGTAGGCTTCAGGAACGGTTTACCGACAAAATCGACATAATGCTACGGTCAAAGTGTGGATAATGGCCATTTTTATTTGTTCAAATGGCAATTTGTGTTTAACTTTGCACGTCGAAAAAGCGGAAGCAACCGCGATTCAGAGCTCCTCAGACGCATTTGAAGCCCTGTTGACACGATTGCAAGCCCCGACTCACGCCGCGGCACATTGCTACTGACAGGCATACCCGCGTCGACATATGGAAATCAGAGACTGATTACCTCAACATATTGCCACACCGCTCCGGCGGAAGGCTCAACTCATTGCGGCAATGCCAAGAGAGCCGCAATACTCAGCATTTGATGCATGGCGTGGGCCCCACAGCGCAGCCCACCGCCGGGATGACGCTCACCCGTGAGGATGGGCGTCATTTTAGGTTTTATATCTATGCCCGATTTGGCGGCTGATGAAATTGTTGCTATCTTCGCCCGCTGAATCCACCCCATCATTATCTCCCCCTCATACATATACACAAATAATAAAATGTCTCGTCCATTTACTTTCGACCGAGTGGTGAGAATCCTCTTCACCATAGCCCTCGTTGTGGCGGCCATATGGCTCATAAAGATTCTCAAGAATGTGTTGCTCCCATTTTGTGTGGCCTGTCTTATAGCCTACATGATGGAGCCATTGGTGCAGCACAACAGGCGGCTGCTCCATCTCAAGGGCCGGGTGACCGCAATTTTCGTGACGCTTTTCGAGGCAGTTTTTTTCTTCGGGGTGGCTTGCTATCTGCTGGTGCCGATGATCATGGACGAGATGCACCGCATGGCGGCTATATTGAGCGCATATGCTTCCTCCACCGGCGGCTCGGTGAGTTTCATGCCCGACGGGCTTCAGGATTTCCTCCGGCGTCAGATCGACTTCAAGGAGCTCTCGGAGATGCTCACGGTGAAAGATATCACCACTATCCTCGATGGGGTGATGACCACTCTCTGGGGCATCATATCGAGCGGCATAGGTATGGTGGCGGCAATTGTGAGCTGGTGTATTGTGGCCCTGTATGTGGTGTTTGTGATGATCGACTATGAGCGCCTCAACCGTGGCTTCAAGCACATGGTGCCCCCTCGCTACCGCCCGGTGGCCATGCGTATCGGCAAGGATATCAAGGATTCGATGAATCAGTATTTCCGCGGACAGGCGCTGGTGGCGTCGATAGTGGGAGTGCTTTTCGCCATAGGTTTTGCCATCATTGGTCTGCCTATGGGCATAGTGCTCGGGCTGTTTATCGGGTTGCTCAATATGGTGCCATATCTGCAGCTGGTGTCGATCATCCCCACGCTGGGGCTCTGTCTGGTCTACAGTGTTGGCGACGGAGTGCCTTTCTGGACCACTTTCGGGCAGTGTATGGCTGTGTATATAGTGGTGCAGGCCATCCAGGATCTGTTCCTCACCCCGCGCATCATGGGCAAGGCAATGGGGCTCAATCCGGCGCTTATCCTGCTGTCGCTTTCGGTGTGGGGCACCTTGCTGGGTTTCATAGGGCTCATCATAGCCCTACCTCTGACCACACTGATGCTCTCCTACTACGACCGCTACATCATCAGGCGTGGAGCCGACGAGGAAGCTGCAGAGGAGGCAACAGGTGGGGAGGACTGATCAGATACGGTCGAGCACTGTGGCTATGAGGTCGTGAATGGCTGTCTTGTAGTTGGGGGTGGCGTCGTTGTTGACACGGTTGGCAATGATCGAGCACACGGTCATGGCCTTGTGGCCCATGAGGAGGCTGAGTCCCTGCAGGGGAGCCGATTCCATCTCATAGTTGGTGACGCGCCTTCCGTCGGGGCGCCGGAAAGCCTCGATGCGGCTGTTGAGATCGGGATTGGCCAGAGGGAGCCTTAACTTGCGTCCCTGAGGTCCGTAGAATCCGACGGCCGAGATGGTGTTGCCGCGCACCATGTCGTCGCGGCCAATGCGCTCGACGAGTTCGGGGTGGGCGTCGACCACATATGGCTTGGCCCAAAGGGGATTCCAGTCAACATCGTGGCAGAACTGACGCTCGAAGTCGAGATCGGCCACTTCGTTGCGTCCGGCATAATAGTTGAGCACACCGTCGAAGCCTATGGCTTTGGTGGCTATGACGGGGGTGCCGAGTTTGAGCTCGGGCTGGAGGGCTCCGGAAGTGCCGATGCGTACCATAGTGAGGGTGCGGTGGTCGGGGCGCACTTCGCGTGTTTCAAAGTCGACATTGGCCAGGGCGTCGAGCTCGTTGACCACTATGTCGATATTGTCGGGGCCTATGCCGTGGCTCAGACACATTATGGGCTTGCCCTTGTAGGTGCCACCTATGGTGTGGAACTCGCGCGACGATACCTCGAAGGTGCGGGTGTCGAAAAATGATGCCACCATGTCGACGCGCCCGGGATCGCCTACAAGGATGATGCGGTCGGTGAGCTGGTCGGGACGGAGATGGAGGTGAAACACGCTGCCGTCGGGGTTGATGATGAGTTCGGATGGAGGTATGATCATGGTGCGGTGGGTTGTTATGGTATATGAGGAAAAAAAAGTCAGGTGGATAAAGAGTCAACCGCCGCGCAGGGCGGGCGGTTCAGGCCGGTCGGTAGAGGCCACCCGGAAAGGCAATGGCGCGCCCTTTGAATTCGAGGTCTACCAGAGCGGCCATGATTTTGCCGATAGGCTGCCCCAGCGCCAATGCAATCTCGGCGGGGCGTGCCTCGCCCCGTTCCGACAGAAGGTCGATTATGGCCTGATCGGCGGGACTCAGTTCGGGGAAGAGCGACAGCTGGGCGGTCTCTTCCTCTCTCACGGGCCACTGCATGGCCTCTATGAGGTCGTCGGCGCCGGTAATTAGATGCGCTCTCGACCGGGCTATGAGTTTGTTGCATCCGGCCGAAAATTTGTCGCCGAGGCGACCGGGCACAGCAAAGACGTCGCGCGAATATGAATCGGCGATCCTCGCGGTGATGAGCGCACCCCCTTTGGCGGCGCTTTCCACCACAATGAGGCAGTCGACGAGGCCGGCCACTATGCGGTTGCGGGCAAGGAAGTTGCCTTTATGTATGGGGTCGCAACTGCGGTAGTCGGTCAGCAGCATACCCTCCGAGCGTGCTATCTCCACGGCGGTGGTGCGGTGTTGGGCGGGATAGATGGTGTTGAGGCCATGGGCAAGCACTGCGGCTGTGGGCAATCCCTCTCGGAGAGCGGCCCTATGGGCTGCAATGTCGATGCCGAAGGCGAGTCCGCTCACGATGAGCGGCTTGATGGCCATGCGCTGTGCGAGCCGCTTTATCAGGGCATCGACAAAAGCGGTGCCGTAGGGGGTTGCGTGGCGGGTGCCTACGATGGCTATCGAGGCTGGAGGATTGAGGTCGGCGTTTCCCAGTCCGTAGAGCATCAGGGGGGCGTCGTCGGCTTCCAGCAGGCGGCTGGGGTAGCGGCTGTCGGTGTGGTAGATGGTGGCAATTGAGTTGGCCGCGACAAAATCGAGCTCTCGCCGGGCGGCGTCGAGCACTTCGTCGCGATAGGACCGGGAGAATAGGCGCGAGCGGGTGCCTCCGGTCATGGACGACAGTGAGCTCTCGGATGCCTCGAAGAAGTCGCGCTCCGATCCGAGCCTCGCCAGAAACTCCCGGGCGAGGATAAAGTTGATGCCCCGCAGGGAGGCGAAGGCCATGCGGTAGAGGAGGGTGTCGGGGTCGGGAGGCAGGGCGTGGCTGTTCATTGAAGATGGTCGGCAAAGGCTTCGGCGAGGATGTCGCCGCGTGTGAGGCGCCCGCCTTCCAGACACACTATGGTGGCGTCGGCTTTCACCACCGGCGCCATGTCGGGGAGACGGTATATCTCCTGATGAAACACAAACCGGGCTCCATGGCGCGCGAGGGTGAGGCGGCTCATAAACTCCTCGCCAAGACGGAGAGGGGTGAGATAGTCGATTTCCACACGCCTCAATACCGGGTCGACGCCATCTTCCTGCAGCTGCCTGAATGTCATTCCGGCATTGCGGCAGAACTCATGGCGGGTGTGCTCGAGATAATGCAGATACACGGCGTTGTTGACAATGCCTTGCGAGTCGACTTCATAGTCGCGCACGCGCATCGTCATTTCAAAAGCGCCGGGAGTGATGTTGGAATCTGAGTCGGTCATGGCTCAAAGTTACCTAATTCCCGCGACACGGCCAAAAAAAAAGCGCAGGGGTGTGGCCGGTCAGAGTGGAGCGATGGTGCCTTGCGGGGTGATGGTTGCCCGGCCACGGTCGATGAGCAGGCGCGCGGCTTCGGCCACCACCGCCGGGCTGACACCGATGCGTGGAGCGAGCGATGCGGGGGTGTGGGGGCCGGGGGCCTGGAGGGCGCGCTCGATGGCGGCTGCCACTGCGTGGTGGTCGGGGCGGGGAGTGGAGCGGCTTCGGCACACGTCGCACTTGCCGCAGGGCGAGGTGTTGCTTTCGCCGAAGTAGTCGAGCATGGTGGTCACGCGGCAGCATGCCGGGTCGAACACAAAGCGCTTCATGGCCTCCATGCGCGCCTCCATGCGTGCTTTCTGATCTTCATACACGGCGCGGGGAAGCTCGATGTAGCGGGGCAGCTCGCGCGAGGTGGGATATATGAGAAAGGGGGTTGTGGTGCGGGGAACATAGCTTATCGCTCCGGCGCGGCGAAGGCTCAGGAGAGCCTCATAAACGGCATGGTCGGTCAGACCGGCCGAGCGCCCTATGACGCTCTCCGATATGTACACATAGTCGGCAAACAGACCTGTGTAGCTGCGCAGAAGGGTCTGGAGCACAGTGTCGGCATCGCCGTCGAGGCGCAGCGCATATAGCTCGTGCTTGTCCATAACCACCATTACCCGTGAGCGGGTGGTGGTTTCGTCGATATAGTCGATGTATCCGGCGCGTGTGAGGAGTTTGAGGGCGCTCTGGGCTATGGGGGGACGCAGCTCGAAAGTGGTGCAGAAAAGGGGGAAATTAAACTCGAAGAGGCGCCCTGTGCCCGATCCTACAGCCACGTCGAGGAAGTTTCCGGCGAGCTCATACACCCGGCGTATCACATCCTTGTCGGGGAAGCTCTCGGAGATGCGCCGCGAGAGGGTGGCGCTGTCGCGCGACGAGGCTATCACTACCGCAAACGATGGCTTGCCGTCGCGGCCGGCACGCCCGCTCTCCTGATAATATTCCTCGAGGGATGATGGGAGGTCGAAGTGGACCACGACCCTCACATCGGGCTTGTCGATGCCCATGCCAAAGGCGTTGGTTGCCACCATGACGCGTGTCTCGCCGCTCTTCCATCGGTCCTGACGGTCGTTTTTGTCGTCGGGGTCGAGCCCGGCATGATAGTGGGCGGCGCTGATGCCGCATGAGGCTATCAGAGTGGCGAGCTCGCGGGTGCGACGCCGCGAGCGCACATACACAATGGCCGAGCCTGAGGTGGATGAAAGGATGCGCATGAGCATCTCCTCCTTATGGTCGGCGCGCCTCACAATGTAGGATATATTGGGGCGGGTAAAGGATGCGGAAAAGGAGCCGCTTCCAGGCCTGAAGGCGAGCAGGCGGCATATGTCGGCCGCCACTTCGGGAGTGGCCGAGGCGGTGAGGGCGAGCACCGGAGCGTCGGGCAGCATCTCGCGCAGGCGGCTTATCTCGAGATAGGAGGGGCGGAAGTCGTAGCCCCACTGCGAGATGCAATGGGCTTCGTCGACCACTATCAGGCTCACGTCGAGGCGGCTGAGCTCGGCGGCAAAAGCTTCGCCACGTAGTTTTTCGGGCGAGAGATAAAGCAGCTTGCAATGGCCGGCATGAAGGCGGGCGAGAGCCAGCCGGTGTTCGGCGGCGCTCATGGCCGAACACAGATACACAGCCTTGATGCCACGGGCGCGGAGGTTGTCGACCTGATCCTTCATGAGCGAGATCAGAGGAGTTACAACCACCGTGAGCCCCGGCAGCAGGAGTGCCGGCACCTGAAAGGTGATCGACTTGCCGCCGCCGGTAGGGAGGAGGCCGAGGGTGTCGCGGCCGTCGAGCACACTCTGTATGATCTCCCGCTGGCGGGAGCGGAATGAGGGATAGCCCCAGTATCGGGCCAGGACCTCCTCAGGTGTCGACGGGCGGCTCATCGGGCGCCTTGCGGAGTCTGGATCGACTTTATGAGGAGCTGGATGTCGCTCCCGGCATTGTGGCGCCTCGACTCTTCGATGGTGTAGCAGATGTCGAATGGCAGGCCTGCGTGGATATGGTCGAAGTGTTGGGCGGCATTGAATGCTATGCCGCCCATCACCTTGCCCGAGGTGTCGTCGACGAGCTCCAGCTTGATATGCTCGAGGTTGCGCCCAACGAGCTTACTGGTGCCGAAATCCTTTACATCACGGGTGCAGAACACCGGCTTCTGGTTGCCCGGCCCGAAAGGATTGAAGCGCCTGAGCAGGTCGATAAACTCCCTTGAGATGTCGGCAAAGGTGAGTGGTGCGTCGATATCGAGCTGGGGAGTGAGCTGGGAGGGGAGTATGTTGGCCGCCACATATTCCTCGAAGCGGCGGGTAAACTCGGGGATGTTTTCCTCCTTGAGCGAGAGCCCGACGGCATAGGTGTGTCCGCCAAAATTTTCGAGCAGGTCGCGGGTAGCCTCCACAGCCTTGTAGATGTCAAATCCCTGCACTGAGCGCGACGAGCCGGTGGCGAGGCCGTTGGTGAGGGTGAGCACCACAGCCGGCTTGTAGTAGAGCTCGGTGAGGCGCGAGGCCACGATGCCTATTATGCCCCGGTGCCAGTCTTTGTTGTAGATCACGATGCTCTTGGCGGCATCGGCCTCCGGGCCGCGTGCCGAGAGGATGGCGTTGGCTTCTTCGGTGATGCGCTTGTCGAGTTCCTTGCGGTCCTGGTTGTAGCGGTCGATGGCGCGCCCCTTCTCGGTGGCTTCGGCCATGTCGCGTGCCACAAGCAGATCCACGGCCTCGCGTCCGCTCTGCATGCGTCCCGAAGCGTTGATGCGTGGTCCGATCTTGAATATCACGTCGGAGATGGTGATCTCCTTGCCGGTAAGTCCGCAGATGCGTATGATCGACCTCAGCCCCATGTTGGGGTTGGTGTTGAGGCGCTTCAGACCGTGGTAGGTCATGATGCGGTTTTCGTCGACCATAGGCACAATGTCGGCGGCAATCGACACGGCCACAATGTCGAGCATCCCTTCGAGATCGGTGGTTGGTATGCCGTTGCTTGTGGCAAACGCCTGCATGAACTTGAATCCGACGCCGCAACCCGACAGGTGGGGGCAGGGATATGTCGAGCCCTCCATCTTGGGGTTGAGGATGGCCACCGCCGGGGGGAGCTCCCTGTCGGGCACATGATGGTCGCAGATTATGAAGTCGATGCCGCGCTCTGCGGCATAGCGTATCTCCTCGATGGCTTTTATGCCGCAGTCGAGGATGATGATCAACTTTACCCCCTGACGCTCGGCATAGTCGATGCTCGACAGGGAGATGCCGTAGCCTTCGTCGTAGCGAGTGGGGATGTAGTATTCTATATTGGAGTAGAACTGTCGGAGAAACTTGTAGACGAGCGCCACCGCAGTGGTGCCGTCGACATCGTAGTCGCCGTAGACCATGATCCGCTCCTTTCTGCCCATTGCTTTGTTGAGGCGCCCGACAGCCTTGTCCATGTCGGGCATGAGAAAGGGATCGTGCATGTCGGCCAGCGACGGATTGAAGAAGCGGTTGGCTTCGTCAACGGTCGTTATGCCTCGTTGCACAAGGAGTTGACTCACCGGCGGAGTGCCGGCAAAACGGTCATCTAATGCCGATTCCGATTCTTGCTCTGCCGAAGTAAGGGGATGGTAGTGCCATTTGCTTGTCATTTATGTTGTTCATTTTTTTATTATCTTGGGAAGGACGGAAGAGAGAGGGGGAGGTATATGGATAATGATAAACGGGGAGAGATGAATGATGATTGAGCCGCAGGGAGAGGGACAGCCGTCGCTGTCACGGCAAATCGCGCGGGGCTGAAAGCAGTCTCGCGGATATTCAGCAAAAGTAACATTTTTTTCGGGAAAATGCTACATAGCCGTGTGCCTTTAAACTTTATTAAGCCTCCGGCACGCGAATAATGGGAGAGTAAGCCTCCGGCTTGCGAAAAATAGGGGTATCAATAGGAGAGTAAGCCTCCGGCTTGCGATTATTAGAGTGATTATTGATTGCCCGAGAGTATAAGGTCGATGGCGTGGTCGAGGATAGGGTCGGCGCCGCGGGCCGATTCTTCGGGGCCGAAGCTGATGGTGTGGGCCGGAAGGGGCGACACTCCGTCTTCGGTCAATTGGCCATCGGGGTCGAGCATGGGGCATGCCGAAAAGCGTATAGTCCAGCCGTTGGGGAGTGAGGAGCTGAAGGGTATTCCTCCTCCGCCTCCGGTAGTGGCGCCGATCTGAGTCACTTGCGGGAGGGTGCGCATGAATGCGGCAAAGTAGTTGGCGGCCGAGAATGTGCCCCTGTTGGTGAGAAGCATCACCGGTTTGGTCCATAGCTGATGTCCGGCAGGTGGGTCGAATGTGATGGCGCGGGGCGATGAGAAGTCGTTGTGGCCTGGGCCGGTCTTGTGGCACACATATCCTCCGGTCATAGGCTCGGTGATGAAGCGCTCTGCGAGGGTCTCGGCGGCTGTGAGCGCACCTCCGCCGTTGGAGCGGATGTCGATGATCAATGCCGGCGCGAGGGCAAACCGCGACAGGATGAAGTCGATGTTGCCTTCGCCCGGCGCATGCTCAAACGATTCCACTCTGAGGTAGGCAATCTGTGTGCCGGGTATTATGGCATAAGTATATGCGCCCATCTGTGCATAGTCGCCGCGGAGGTATCCGAGGGTCACCACGCGCTCGTCGAAGTCGGCCGGATACGCGGCCCACCAGTCGCGGTAGTAGCTTGCGCCATATGGCGATGATAGATTCACATGGCCGTCGCGCAGATTGTCGAGCATACGGCTCATGATGAGGAAAAGGTTGTAGGATGATATCGAAGGCCCGACAAATGGCTCGTTGGCGCGGCACACACTGTCCCAGTCAACGCCGTGGCGGTCGAGGAAGCAATAGCGCTCGTCGATGATGCGGCAGAGAGTGCGGAAGTTGCCCTCGGGCGAGTCGGGCTCGTCGATGATGCCGCCGTCGTGGCAGGAGTGGAGGGGGAGCATTGCGGCGGCAAGCAGCAGGAGTGTGGCTAAGAGCGATCTCATGGGCGGGGATGGGAGGAGTCAGAAGGCAAACACCGTCGGCGCTCCGGCGGAGGGGCGCTGCCTGCGGCGGTCGATGGTGAAGAAGTCGGTGGTGATGCCCACCACAAAGAGGTGGGAGGCGGTGTTGACGGCCAGATGCGATGCCTCGCGTGTGGAGAGTCGCAGTGAGTAGCCGAGACGCAGGGCTGTGGCGCCGAAGCGGAGGTCAGCGGCGAGAAGGTGCGAGTAGATGAGGTGGTTACCCGGCCACGCAAACCGCACTATCCCGCTGCTGTCGCCCTCGTAGATCTCATAGTAGAGCTGTCCGTAGGCGGGGGCGAGAAACATGCCGGTGAGTTGCAGCGACGGGCGGAATGAGAAGTCGACCGGCAGGCGGCCTATCATGGTGAGGCGCGCGGCGCGGGCAGTGATTCCGGCAGTGAGCGATGCTATGGCTCCCACGGGATTGTTGCCGTTGGCGGGGCGGTAGTGGGCGCCGGCTATGAGTTCTATCTGGGGGCCGAAGGCGAGGCGTATATCGCCCGGGAGTGGCTTGAACTTGCGCAGTGCGGCGAGCTGCATGGATAGCGAAGCGCCCCACATGGTGCCGTTTGGGGTGCCGGTGGTGTGGCCGCGCGACAAGTTGAGCGATGCTGCCATGAGGCCGCTCCAGAGGTCGGGCCGGCTGCGCAGGGCCTGGGCCCGCTCGTAGATGAGGGCCGTGCCCCAGCCGGCGGTGGGAAAGGGGGAGAGATAGGCGTCGGCCACGTGGGCTGTGCCGCCGCCGGCCATGTAGCTCACGGTGACGGGGCGCACTGCGGGCTCTTCCGCACGGGTGATGGGAGCAGCGGTCCATATCATCATCAGGAGCGATGCGGCGATGTGTAGCAGGGTCCGGATCATGGGCGGGTCAGAATATTCGCTGCTGGCCGGTGATCTCGTCGCGCACCTCCTCGTCGGAGCGCTCGGTGAAGTCGGGCGCTACGGCAGTGTCGGCGTCGTCAGTGGCAGGAGTCTCCCCCTCGGAGTCGGAGTCGAGATTGTCGATGATCTCGATAGGCTCGATCTCCTCGATATTGTCGTAGGGGAAGTTGGTGAGGCGCTTGCCCTTGGCTCTGAACGACTTGACGGCGATAAATTCGGAGGCCACCACCTGAAGAGGCTCGCGTCCGACCGGAGCGCCCTCGGGCATGGTGAAGTCCACGCGATAGCGTGCGCCGGGAGCGTCGGAGAGCAGGATGAGTGTGCTGTCGGGTTTTCGCCGGTGATGCGCTGCTTGCGGGCCGAGGGCTCGAAGGTGAAGCGCTTGAGGTAGGGATAGCCCTGATCGGCGTCGAACACCACAGCCGACCATACCTTCTCGGGCACGAAGCGCTCTATGCGCAGGATATTGTCTTCGTAGTGGTTGGCGGCATCGAAGGTAGAGGTGTAGTATTCGCCGTTGGTGAGGATCACGAGCACGAGGTCGGAGGGCCCGAACTCGCCCAGATAGTCGCCCCGGCCATCGTAGTTGAGGCGCAGTATGTCGGGGTCAAACCACACCTGGCGTCCTCCGAGGGTGGAACGTCCGCGCTCTTTGAGGGTGAACCGGTGCACTTCGTTGCGGGTCACTATGTTGCCTCGCGTGGTGCGCCCCTTAATGGCCATCTCGGCAAAGTCAATGTCAAACTGGAGTGTCTTCAGCCGCGGCTTAGGCTTGAGGGTGACGCGCACCACTTCGGCCTCGCCGTTGGGATTGGCGGTGAAGTAGGCCACACGCGATCCCGGCGTGCCCGCCGTCAGATTATATTCGCGGTCGCGCGTCACTCCGGTCACGGCAAAGCGCTTCATGTAGAATGTGCCTCCCTTGCCGTCCTGATAGATGGCGTTGTAGATGGTGCGGGTGTCGGCCTTGCGGAATAGCCCGATATGGATTATGTTTTTGCCCACAAAGAGCTTGTCGGCCACGCGCACCACCTTGTAGCGCCCGTCGCGGTAGAAAATGATCACATCGTCGATCGACGAGCAAGTGAGCAGATATTCATCTTTTTTGAGCGAGGTGCCTATGAATCCCTCCTCGCGGTTGATGTAGAGCTTCTCGTTGGCTTCGGCCACATTTGATGCCTCGATATTGTCAAACGACCTGATGAGGGTGTGTCGCGGGTAGGCGTGGCCATACTTCTCCTTGAGGTTTTCATACCAGGCTATGGTGTAGCCGGTGATATTGTCGAGGTCGGCGTTGAGGCGCTCTATGTGGTCGCGGTGGCGGGCTATGTTTTCGTCGGCTTTGGCGGCCGAGAAGCGGTGGATGCGCTTCATGGGTATCTCTTCGAGGCGGGCGAGGTCGTCGTCGGTCACGGCGCGCATCTCCGGGTCGAGAAACGGCTCAAGGCGCCCCCTCATGTGGGCAAACACCGTAGCGCGGTCGCTACCCTCCTCATATTCGCGGTCTTTATAGATGCGCTCCTCGATGAATATCTTTTCGAGCGAGGCAAAAAACAGCTGTTCGAGAGTCTCGTCGCGCTCAATCTCGAGCTCGCGCCGCAGGATGGAGAGGGTGTTCGACGCCGAGCGCCTCAACACGTCGCTCACCCCGATAAAGTGGGGCTTGTCGTCGTAGATCACGCAGCAGTTGGGCGAGATGGGGAGCTCGCAGTCGGTGAAGGCATATAGGGCGTCGATGGTCTTGTCGCTCGATGTGCCCGGCTGGAGATGTACCAGGATGTTGGCCGTGTCGGCGGTGTTGTCGTCGACCTTGCGGATCTTGATCTTCCCCTTCTCAAAAGCTTTCAGGATCGAGTCGATGAGGCTCTCGGTGGTCATCCCGTAGGGGATCTCTGTGATGGCGAGGGTGCGTTGGTCGAGCTTTTCGATCTTGGCGCGTATGCGCACCCTTCCGCCCCTGGCGCCATCGTTGTAGCGGCTCACGTCGATCATGCCGCCGGTCATGAAGTCGGGGTAGAGCTCGAAAGGCTCTCCGCGCAGACAAGCTATCGAGGCGTCGATGATCTCATTGAAGTTGTGGGGCAGGATGATCGACGACAGACCAGCGGCTATGCCTCCCACCCCCTGCGAGAGGAGCAGCGGAAACTTGGCCGGGAGCGTCACAGGCTCCTTCTTTCGCCCGTCGTAGCTCATGGTCCAGCGGGTCACCTTGGGGTCGAACATCACATCGAGGGCAAACTTGCTGAGCCTCGCCTCGATATAACGTCCGGCGGCAGCCGACGCTCCGGTGAGAATGTTGCCCCAGTTGCCCTGGGTCTCCACCAGCAGATCTTTCTGTCCGAGCGCCACAAGGGCGCCGTAGATCGATGCATCGCCATGGGGGTGATACTGCATGGTGTTGCCGACGATATTGGCCACCTTGTTGAAGCGGCCGTCGTCGAGGGTCTTCATTGAATGAAGGATGCGCCTCTGCACCGGCTTGAGGCCATCGTCGATATGCGGAATGGCACGGTCGAGGATGGTGTAGCTGGCATAGTCGAGATACCAGCTCTGATACATGCCGCGCAGCTGCCGGCGTGCGCTCTCGTCGGAGAGGTCGACGGTCACGGCGTCGAAACCCCCTTCGGCGGCGCCTTCGTTTTCGTCGGTCAGTTCGTCGTTGTCGGTGGTGGAATTCAGCTCCTCGTCCTCGTCGTAGCTCATGGATAAATGTGATTGCAGGTTGATATGGGCCACACCTTGGCCGACTGCAAAGATAATAAAAAAACGTGCTCCGCACAAAAAGATTTTCGGCGGAGCACACAATGGAAAGGCAGGACCAACGCCTGAAATGATAATGGCCGGGTAATATGAAAAACTAAACGAGGAGATGTTTCACAACGTCTCCTCGCTTAGATAATAAACCAATCATTATCACATTTCTTGCAATGGAAAAAGTATTTCTGCTATGTACCTTGTAAACGCAGGGCGGGAAAAAAGGTTCGGCCGCCACGAAAAAAAATCCCGGCGACAGGAGATTTTTCCTTTTTGCAGTCTGGCTGGCTTTCCATCGCTTTCATGCGGATGGTCAAAGATTCAGATATTCCCGCAGGGCTTCGACATAGTCTTCAAATGCCCGGCGGCCTTGCCCGGTGATGCGGCACACGGTGCGCGTCTTTTTTCCGGCAAATCCCTTTTCGACAGAGATATATCCGGCAGAATGGAGCTTGTCGATCTGAACGCTGAGATTGCCGGCGGTGGCATCGGTTTTTTCTTTGAGAAAAACAAAATCGGCCTCTTCGACATTCATGAGTATCGACATCACGGCAAGGCGTAGTTGGGAGTGCAGCAGTGGGTCGAGTTCTTTCATTAACGGGCAGATTTGATTTTCCGGGAGATGATGAATGCCGGGATGATAAACATGAGGAGGAAGCAGAGGATATAGAGCGGAACTACCCAAGAGTAAAGCAAGGGTATCTGACAAAGGTTGCAGATGATGATGGCAAATCCAGCGAACACCGAAAACAATCCTCCGAACAGATAGGAGCCCTCGCGGAGCAGCAGCCCGCTGACAGTCGCTCCCATGCCTACGATGATAAATGCGTAGTAGAACATGGCGAGCCAAGCCTGCGGATAGCCGCATTGCTGGGCGATGAAGCAGGCTATGGTCAGGCCCATGGCTATATAGCCTACACATTTCCACAAGCCTTCGCTCACTTGGTCAAGATAGGTTTTTGAGGCGATTTTCTTCCGCTTGCTGTTTGCGAGAATTATGTTGGCCGGGATGCCGATAACGGGGATGGCAAACCATATGAAGTTGAACCACGGATTGTGGGTGGTCGAGAGGAGAATCCACGCGGCAACCGCTGTGACGATAGTCACCACGGCCCACATGACAGATATGCGGAGGTCGGGCACCGCTATGCGGTGTTTGGTGCTTTGAATCATGGTGGCTATCAGCTCCATGCTCTCTTGAGGGGTGAGTTTTTTGTCTTCCATGCTTGGGAGATTTTGGGGGTTTGTAAACAGGTTTATATCATAAACCATAGGCGGCTTAAAAAAGAGCGGTCGCGCGTTGCCGCTCTGTTTTCAGTTGCAAAGATAATTCGGTTTATGATATAAACCAAGCAAAGGAGCGATGATTAGTGTTAATTAACAGATGTGGGCATATGATATGCCCCCGAATTGTGTTAACTTTGCAGCGTAAACACGAATATACACCTCAACACCATCATATATATGGCAACAAAAGAAAGCAAAAAGAAGATGGCCGGCGCGTCGAAAAAAGATGCGGCCGATCCCCGTGCGGCCAAGCTCGAAGCCCTTGGAGAAGCTCTCGGCAAGATCGAGAAAAACTATGGCAAGGGCGCGATCATGAAGCTCGGCGACGACTCGATAGTGGATGTCGAGGTGATCCCCTCCGGCTCGATCAGTCTCAACAATGCCTTGGGCGTGGGGGGCTACCCGCGCGGCAGAATAGTTGAGATCTTCGGTCCCGAATCGTCGGGTAAGACCACTCTGGCCATCCATGCCATAGCCGAGGCCCAGAAGCTCGGTGGCATTGCTGCCATAATTGATGCCGAGCATGCCTTCGACCGTTTCTATGCCGAGAAGCTGGGGGTGGATGTCAACAACCTCTTCATCTCCCAGCCCGACAACGGCGAGCAGGCTCTCGAGATTGCCGAGCAGCTCATCCGCTCGAGCGCCATCGACATTCTGGTGGTCGACTCCGTGGCCGCGCTCACTCCTAAAAACGAGATCGAGGGGGATATGGGCGACAGCAAGGTGGGCCTCCAGGCGCGCCTCATGTCGCAGGCCATGCGAAAGCTCACCGGCATCATCAGCCGCACCAATACCTGCTGCATATTCATCAACCAGCTCCGCGAGAAGATCGGAGTGATGTTTGGCCCGTCGGAAAACCACCACGGGTGGCAATGCGCTAAAGTTTTACTCATCGGTGCGAATTGATATCCGTCCCTCCACCACTCTCAAGGACAAGGAGGATAATGTGCTCGGCCGCCATGCCAAGGTGAAGGTGGTCAAGAACAAGGTGGCGCCTCCATTCAAGAGAGCCGAGTTTGACATCATGTTTGGCGAGGGCATCTCCCGCTCAAGCGAGATTATAGATCTCGGAGTGGAGCTGGGCATCATCACCAAGAGCGGTTCGTGGTTCAGCTACGACGGCTCGAAGCTCGCCCAGGGCCGTGATTCAGCCAAGCTCGTTATTGAAGACAATCCCGAGCTGGCCCAGGAGCTTGAAGAGAAGATAGCAGCCGCCCTCAAGGGTGCAGATGATATGGGCGCAAAGGCCAAAGGTGGCAAGAAGGCCGCCAAGGCTCCCGCTGCTCCCGCCGGAGATGATGAGCCTATTGACGATGATCTGATCGACGATGGCGAGCTCGATATCGACGATGATTTTGCCGATGATGAGGAGGCCGACCTCTTCTCTGTGGCCGAAGACTGATACTGACAGCTGTTAATTACGATAAACACCGGCCGGGCCCCTGACGCTCTTATGCGTCAGGGGCCCGTTAATCATACCGGAGGGTCATGCCCATGAGGGGAGTATCTGAGGGCGGGTGGCTCCGCGCAGGGCGGCCACCGATGCCACCATGGCAGCTGCCGACGAGGCTTCGCGGGCCACTTCGGCGGCTTCGTCGGGAGCCACCCCGGTGAGCGCTCCCGTGAGTGCCCTCAGAGCCGTGGCCTGCTCCATGGCAGCTCTTAGCACTGAGGCGTCTATCGTGGCCGGAAGGTCGATCTCGATGATCAGGAATGGATCGGTGGCGGGATCTGACTCGTCGAGGTTGGTCGACTTGACCAGTGGCATCAGATCGAGGGCGAGGCGCGCGAATGAGCCGCGCAGGAGCTCGCGGAGAGCTGGCTCATGGGCCGGACGGAGTAGGTCGGGCAGACGGTCGCGGCGTCCGGCCCATGCCATGGCGCCTCGTGCATAGAGCTGGCGCAGCATGGCTTCGACAGATAGTGTGAATGTCATGATGAGGAATTGATTGTCAAGGTGTGTGAGTCAAGGGCGACGACAGTCGCGGGTATTGGCCCGCTGGAGTATGCGCAGCGCTGTGGCGGGAGAAATGAAAAAACTTGATGCGCGTCCGGCCGAGAGCACCAGAGCCAACGCTCCCGACAGCGTATCGGCCCTCCCTGCCTCAAGTTCGGCGCGGCAACGGGTGGCGATCTCCAGCCACTTGCCCCGTCCGTAGCGGGCAACAGTGGCCGGAGGCATCGCCATCACTTTGCCCACCACTCTGAGCGCGTAGTCATAGTCGACATAATAGCCGGGCGCTTCGTGGGCGAGGGCCGCTCCGATTATCTCCCGTTGACTCATGGCCACGCGCGAGCGGCGGAATATGAGGCGGCAGAGCCTCACGAAGTCGCGGCTGCGCTCGGCTGCGAATCGAGTGGGATCGCTGGAAGCGATGAGTGGTGGGCGTGTGGTGTGATGGATAGTAGATGGTGTGTGGTTCATAGTACAAGTCGAAGTTGTAATATTGTTGTGTTGTGTTGGCAAAATTACAACAGATGGGTGGCAGGATAGCGGCCCGCAAAGGTTAACGAGTGTTAACGAGATGTGTTTTGTATTAGTGCCGCGATTTTTCGGTCGCGGGCATCGACAAAGGAGTCGAAAGCGGCAAAGGTGTCGAGCAGAGCTATCCCCGAGGCATTCATCTGGGCCTCAAATAGGGCTGCCGAGCGCGAATTATCGGTGGTGGCATGGCCTCCGAGAGCATCGCTCACACCGCTTATCTGCTGCATGAGTTTTAAGCTCCATCTCAAGCAGGTGATAGGCCGATGCGGGCTCGTTGCTGTTGACAAGTTGGCGGGGCGTGTGGCCCGGGTCGCCCGGTTTATATAGTATCACACCGTCGGGCCTCGCCCATTGGCGGCTATGTCGGCAATGTCGTGGCCGCGTGGAATCTGGTCGCACGGAAAGAGCAGAGCTCCTTTGGCCGAGGTGCCTATCACGTGATCAATCAATGTGATGAGCGATTGACATAACGTTGCTGATCGATCACATCGGCCACAAGCGAATGAACTTCTCCGGCTATAAGAGGATAGAGCTTTATTACAAACGGATGTGAGCCATGGGCCCACGGTGAGGGATAGGATGCGATCATGGTGCCGTCGGCAGATACCATCGGCACTGCCATGTGAGCGAGGTGTCGCTTCTCACCGCCACTGTATCTCCGAGCTCCGGACGCTGATCTGTGGCCTGGAGTTCGGTGTAGTGGCCCGTGGCGCGGTCGTGGCATCGCAGGGTTGTGTCGGCATCGAGTGTCCATACCTCCACCACACGGCATCGGCCTGGGGCGGGGGCGCCGAATGGCGATGTCGCGGCGCCGAAGGTGTCGTGTCGGCCGGTGGCGGCTTGACGCAGGTTCACCGCTCGGTCGCCCCCTTCGGGAGCGAATCGCCCAGTGAGTTCCCTAAGGCTCATATCGTGGGTCATACCGATCAGCTCGATGTCGCAGCCGCGCGGATCGGTGAATGAGTTGACAAAAAAGCGTGATGGATCCACATTGTCGACCCATACGCCGCATCCGGCGGGGCGCCGTTCGCTCACTATGCGCTGGATGGCGCATCCCGAGATAAGAAACTCCTCGAGCATCCGGCAGTCGAGCTCGCCCAGCATATTGGCGCGCTTTATGGCTTCGAGAGGGCCATGGGTCAGGTTCTCCTTGCGAGCCGTTTCGGCCCGGTAGCGGTAGCGCCCCACCACGGTTTTCACCATCTGGCGTATGAGATTGTTGGCCAAAGGTTTCTTGCCGCTCTGCTCAGTAAATTCTTTTTCGGTTATGGTGCGTCCGTTGACTGTGATCGGATCGCGCCACTGGCGCCCGAATGTGTAGTCGATCTGTCGGCTGCGGCATTGTCGTAGCCCGGCGAGGGCCTGGTAGGCCCGGCAAGCGGAATCGAAGGGCATAGGGTCAGATTGGGTTAGGGTTATGGATGTTGGCTGATGATGGATTGAAGTCGGCCATCGAGGCGAGCAGCAGAGGGTCGAAAACTATCGGCTCCGCTTCGTCGTCGGCGTCATATTCGGGCGCCGGCGCCACATAAGTGAGCAACTCAACGGTGGCTCCCTCCTGAGCCGGACACACGAGGATTGACCCGTCGGGATCGGATGTTGCAAGTGGGCGCTTACTGTCGGGCCGCAAAAACGGATTGTCGGCGGCAAGGTCGGCCTCGGAGCCGGGTGGCGAGAGGGCTACGGCGCGGCTCCAGCCAGTGAGCCTTACCGCAAGAACGCGGGTTGACTCAGACGGTAGAATCATACGGGCCCTTCGTGACGTGCTGTCGACAACTGTAAGGCGGGCTGATGTAGAGCCGTCGGCCACCGGCAGCAGTTGGGGCGGGGCAGTGGCGTAGATATGCCTCAACCAGTCGGCGACCTCGCGACCCATATGGGCCGCGAGGTCGGTTCCGGTGGTGAGATCGGCTGCCACATCGCTGCGCAGAGGCTGATAGCCACGGCGCGTGAGCCACTCCCGGAGCAGCTCGGCGCGGGTGAATGATCTCAGCATGGGTCAGCCTATCACTCTGAGGTGGGTGAGGGGATGGCGCAGCACAAGACACGACGCCTCGGTGATCACGGTGGCATTGACATTTCTCACTCCTGAGCCTTTGAGATCAAGACACTCCACGCTCAGAGGCATGAATGTGTATTTGGTGATATACTCGGGATCGATGATCAGGCCGTCGTCGGCATGGTTGCAGGTGTCGAACACCTCGCTGTGGACCACGTAAAGGGTGCCAAACTTGGAGTGTATCTCGCTGAAGTCGATGCCCCAGCGGGTAGTCTTGTCGCCTGCGCCCACTGTGCGGTAGGGCTCCAGACGGTTTATGCGCTCTATAAGGCCCGATCCGGCAAAGAGTATCTTGCGGGTCGATCCGGCAGCCGCGCCTGTAAAAGCTTTGCGCATCATGGCCACCAGGCCGGCATGGGTGAGTTCATCCTCGGCAAGCATCACCGAGCCTCGAGCCTGCGACCAGATCCCCTCGGTGAGCAAGGTTTCATCGCCTGTGCGGCGGTTGGTAAGGCGAGCTTTCGTGCCGAAGAGGAAATTGCGCTCCATGCCCATGCGCATATCCATCACTGCCACCTCCTCCTGATCGGAAAAGCTCCAGCCCACCTCTTTGCGGGTGAGGCTCATGACGGTGCTCTGCTCCACTTGGGCCTTGAAGATCTGGCAGTTGTTGGATCCTCTGACAGGGAGCGACTCAAATTGCGAGGTCTGCATATCGAGCTCCGAGGCGGCGCGGCCCATGCGTATGAGGCGGGTGTCGGGATCCACTGCAACATTGGGGCTTCCTTCCGAATTGATATCGGGGTTGATGGCCACCACGTTGAAGCCTTCGCCGTCGGTCGCGCGGCTCTCGACATAGAGCACGAGTGCGGCGCGGTTTTTGAGTGTCTCACCCTCGTCGTGGGCGCCTGCGACATCAGGCACGAGGATAGTCTCGGTAGGGGCGAAGATTGCATCGTCGGTAGTGACGAGCCGGAAACAGGGCTTGCCGCTGTAGGTGGCCGATGCTCCGGTGAGAGGTGTGAAGCTTTTCACCTTGGCCTCGGTGGGCTTGGTGTCGACGCTGAAATAATCGACACACATGGCTCCCGCCTTGCGGCTACCTATCATGCGTGAGATCTGGTCGACAGGAGTCGACATGGGTCGCACTCTCACCACGCGCTGCTCGATCTCGTTGAGGAGCAGACCGGGCGAATGAGAGTTGGCGAGGGTGGCGGTGAGAGGGCCGTCGGCAATGTGTGTGCCTGAGTTTGCGGCGCCGTTGATAATCTGTGTGTTTGGTTCGTTCATTGGTTGATTGTGTAGTGAAGTTTGTTGTATGTTGATTGTCGAAGTCGGCTTGAATGATGGTATTGAAGAGTGGTCAGTTGTCCCACACTCCTGGTTTCAATCCGGAGAGAAAGGCATCGGTGGCGGCTGTGATACGTCCGGCGGTTCCGAGGGATCTACCGGTTGCCACATAGCCGGGCGGTTCATCATCTCGGCAGCGGCCTCGTTGCGTCCGCGCAGATAGCCTCGCTGTTCAGCCTCGGCCAGAAGATTGTCGATATCTGAGGTGACGGGCTCGGGAGCATTCTCCTCGCCGGCGGGCTCGCTGGCGGCAATCTGATCTGTAGGCTGAGTGGGAGATACTGCTCCACCATAGATGGCGGCGCTCTGCTCTTCCGAGATAGAGGTGACAGGTGTGTCGTTCATAGTGGGATTGGTGTTAGGTTGGGATTGTTGTAGATAGAGAGAGTCAGTAGGTCGCGGCGATACCGGTGACCGACCTACGTTGCAAAGTTACGCAGCTCCTTTCCCGCCACCGCTGTCAAAATATCGCCCTCAGTGCGATATATCAGTTGCGGTGATGATAAACCGGAAAAAATTGCTATATTTGCTTGACCGTTTGCCACATCGCGAGTGGCAACCTTTTTACCTCATTTTGTATACCATTATATTTTAATAAGTTAAAACCCATGAATCTAACCAAAGGC
>PDYJ01003120.1_pt1 | contig 32469 bp, 24 predicted proteins | sample 1430841 | NCBI WGS metagenome assembly PDYJ01 (sample SAMN07237672, study PRJNA390542) | Gut metagenome, whole genome shotgun sequencing project. | isolation source: fecal pellets | host: Mus musculus | place: USA: New York, NY | collected 2016-10 | reverse complement strand
AGAAAAGACAACAAGATAAAGACCGTTTTCTCGAAGATATCCATCGGACTCGCTTCGCCCGAGGAGATACTCGAGAAATCGAGCGGCGAGGTGCTGAAACCGGAGACCATCAACTACCGCACCTACAAGCCCGAGCGCGACGGCCTCTTCTGCGAGCGCATTTTCGGTCCGGTGAAGGACTATGAGTGCCATTGCGGCAAGTACAAGCGCATCCGTTACAAGGGCATCGTGTGCGACCGCTGCGGTGTGGAAGTGACCGAGAAGAAAGTGCGCCGCGAGCGCATGGGTCACATCAAGCTGGTGGTGCCGGTGGCTCACATCTGGTATTTCCGCTCTCTGCCCAACAAGATAGGCTATCTGCTTGGTCTGCCCTCGAAGAAACTCGACTCGGTGATCTATTACGAGCGCTACGTGGTGATCCAGCCCGGAGCTGCCGCCGACATCGAGAAGAGCGAGAGTGCCGAGAGCATCAAGAAGCCCGAGCCCCTCAAGCAGCTCGATCTGCTGAGTGAGGAGGAGTATTTCGACATCCTCGACAAGCTCCCGCGCGAGAACCAGATGCTCGACGACAGCGATCCCAACAAGTTCATCGCAAGGATGGGCGCCGAGGCGATCTATGATCTGCTGCAGCGCATCGACCTCGACGCGCTGGCCGACTCGCTCCGCGACCAGGCTCACCGCGAGGGTTCGCAGCAGCGCAAGACCGAGGCTCTCAAGCGCCTCCAGATCGTTGAATCGTTCCGTGCCAGCCGCCACCGCAACAAGCCCGAGTGGATGATACTTCAGGCCGTGCCTGTGATTCCGCCCGAGCTGCGTCCGCTGGTGCCTCTCGACGGCGGCCGTTTCGCCACGTCGGATCTCAACGACCTCTATCGCCGCGTGATCATCCGCAACAACCGTCTGAAGCGCCTGATCGAGATCAAGGCGCCCGAGGTGATACTCCGCAACGAGAAGCGCATGCTTCAGGAGGCTGTCGACTCTCTGCTCGACAACAGCCGCAAGTCGTCGGCCGTCAAGACCGATGCCAACCGTCCGCTCAAGTCGCTTTCCGACAGCCTTAAGGGCAAGCAGGGCCGCTTCCGTCAGAACCTTCTGGGTAAGCGTGTCGACTATTCGGCCCGTTCGGTGATCGTCGTCGGTCCTGAGCTGAAGATGCACGAGTGCGGCATACCCAAGAATATGGCAGCCGAGCTTTACAAGCCTTTCGTGATCCGCAAGCTCATAGAGCGCGGCATCGTAAAGACTGTCAAGAGCGCCAAGAAGATCGTCGACCGCAAGGAGCCGGTCGTATGGGATATCCTCGAATATGTGATGAAGGGTCATCCGGTGCTTCTCAACCGTGCCCCGACACTTCACCGACTCGGTATCCAGGCTTTCCAGCCCAAGATGATCGAGGGCAAGGCCATACAGCTTCATCCGCTGGCATGTACGGCGTTCAACGCCGACTTCGACGGCGACCAGATGGCTGTCCATCTCCCGCTGGGCAACGAAGCCGTGCTTGAGGCCCAGATGCTGATGCTCGGCTCTCACAATATCCTCAACCCCGCCAACGGAGCGCCTATCACCGTGCCGTCGCAGGACATGGTGCTCGGTCTGTATTACATCACCAAGCTCCGCAAGGGCGACAAGGGCGAAGGTCTGAAATTCTACGGACCCGAAGAAGCCCAGATAGCCTACAACGAGGGTCGTGTGACTCTCCACGCTCCGGTTTCGGTAGTGGTGGATGACATCGACGAGGAGGGCAATCCGATACAGCATCTTGTGGAGAATACTTCGGTGGGTCGCGTGCTTGTCAACCAGTTTGTGCCCCGCGAGATCGGTTATGTCAACGAGATACTTTCGAAGAAGAGCCTGCGCACTATCATCAGCAAGGTGATCAAGAAGTGCGGTATTCCGCGTTCGGCGCAGTTCCTCGACGATATCAAGAACCTCGGTTACTATATGGCCTTCAGAGGCGGCCTGTCGTTCAACCTCGGCGATGTGATCATCCCGAAGGAGAAGGAGGAGTACGTCAACGAGGGTTACCAGCAGGTGCAGGAGGTGATGAACAACTACTCCATGGGCTTCATCACCAACAATGAGCGCTACAACCAGATCATCGATATATGGACGCATGTCAACGCCCGCCTCGCCGACACTCTGATGAAGCAGATATCGGCCGACCAGCAGGGCTTCAACCCCGTCTACATGATGCTTGACTCCGGCGCCCGTGGATCGAAGGACCAGATCCGTCAGCTTTCAGGCATGCGTGGCCTTATGGCCAAGCCGCAGAAGAGCGGTGCCGAGGGCGGTCAGATCATCGAGAACCCGATTCTGGCCAACTTCAAGGAGGTCTGTCGGTGCTGGAGTACTTCATCTCCACCCACGGTGCCCGAAAGGGTCTGGCCGACACGGCTCTGAAGACCGCCGACGCCGGTTATCTGACCCGTCGTCTGGTTGATGTGGCTCACGACGTGATCATCCACGAGGAGGACTGCGGCACTCTCCGCGGCCTCGTATGCACCGAGATCAAGAAAAACGATGAAGTGGTGGTGTCGCTCGGCGAGCGTATTCTCGGCCGCGTTTCGGTCCACGATATCGTGGATCCGAAGACCGGTGAGATCATCGTGGCTGCCGGCGAGGAGATCAACGACGTTGCCGCCGACCGTATCAACGAGTCGCCGATCGAGTCGGTTGAGATCCGCTCGGTGCTCACCTGTGAGTCGAAGAAGGGTGTCTGCGCCAAGTGCTACGGCCGCAATCTCGCTACCAACCGCCTGGTGCAGAAGGGCGAGGCCGTGGGCGTTATCGCCGCACAGTCGATCGGCGAGCCGGGCACACAGCTGACTCTGCGTACGTTCCACGTCGGCGGTGTGGCCAGCAATATCGCTGCCGTGTCGTCGGTGACCTCGCGCTACGAGGGCGTGCTTGAGATTGATGAGCTGCGCACCGTCACCACCGACGAGAAGGATGCCAACGGCCGGCCGGTGGAAGTGGTGATCGGACGTATGGCCGAGATGCGCATCATGGATCCGAACACGAAGATGATGCTCACCAATGCCAACATACCTTACGGTTCGAAGCTTTATTTCGGCAACGGCGACAAGGTGAAGAAGGGCGACGTGATATGCGAATGGGACCCCTTCAACGCCGTTATCGTCAGCGAGGCCGGCGGTGCGGTACGCTACGACAACCTTATCGAGAATGTGACCTACCGCACCGAGAGCGACGAGCAGACCGGTCTGCAGGAGAAGATCATCATCGAGTCGAAGGACCGCACCAAGGTGGCCGAGGCCAAGATCGTCGACGCCAAGGGCGAGATCATCAAGAGCTATTCGCTGCCTGTGGGCGCTCATCTTATGCTCGACGACGGCGCAGAGCTTAAGCCCGGACAGATATTCGTCAAGATACCCCGCGCCACCGGCAATGCCGGCGACATCACGGGCGGTCTGCCCCGTGTCACCGAGCTGTTCGAGGCCCGCAACCCGTCCAACCCGGCCATCGTGTCCGAGATCGACGGCGAGGTGACCTACGGCAAGATGAAGCGAGGCAACCGCGAGATCATCGTCACATCGCGTCTGGGCGAGGAGAAGAAATACAATGTGCCTCTGTCGAAGCAGCTTCTCGTGCAGGAGAACGACTTCGTGAAGGCCGGCACTCCGCTCTCCGACGGCGCTATCACCCCCTCGGATATCCTCAATATCATGGGCCCGACGGCCGTGCAGGAGTATATCGTCAACGAGGTGCAAGACGTCTACCGTATGCAGGGTGTGAAGATCAACGACAAGCACTTCGAGGTGATCGTGCGCCAGATGATGCGCAAGGTCAACATACTCGATCCGGGCGATACCAACTTCCTGGAGCAGCAGATCGTCGACAAGCGCGCCTTCATGGAGGAAAACGACCGTATCTGGGCAAGAAGGTAGTGGTGGATCCGGGCGACAGCCTCAATGTGCGCAAGGGTCAGATCATCACCGCCCGCAAGCTCCGCGACGAGAACTCGCCGCTGAAGCAGAAGGACCTCAAGCTCATCGTGGTGCGCGACGCCGTTCCGGCCACTTCGGAGCAGATACTCCAGGGTATCACCCGCGCCGCTCTCCAGACTTCGAGCTTCATATCGGCCGCATCGTTCCAGGAAACCACGAAGGTGCTCAACGAGGCCGCCATCAACGGCAAGGTCGACACTCTCGAGGGCATGAAGGAGAACGTCATCTGCGGTCATCTGATTCCTGCCGGTACCGGCCTTAAGGAGTATGAACGCCTTGTGGTGGCATCGAAGGACGATATTACCGAAACCATCGATGAGATGAAATAAATCGCCTGTGGTGTGCCGGAGCGGATCCTTCGCCGGACCCGCTCCGGCAGCGCACCTCCGAAACCCGTGTGACGGACGTTGTTACCGGCGTTCGTGATTATGATACAAAGCCCCTGCGTCCATGATGCGACGCAGGGGCTTGCTTTCTATGGGTAAAGCCCGGTGGGATTGAGGTCAGAATGTGATGGACGCGCCGATTTCGAGACGGCGGAGGGATGCGTCGATGATCCAGTTGCCCCGTCTGAGGCATCCGGGTGCTTCGGCCTTGTAGGAGCGCTCCGAGTGGTTGAAGCCAATGAAAAGATAGCGCAGTTTGAGATCTACCGGACTATTGGCGATGCGATAGGCTATACACGGTGTAAATCCGACCTCTGTCATGTCGGTATGCTTATATGGATATGTATTATTATATCCGTTGATAAGGTATCCGTTTGAATCGTAGGTATTAAATGTGGCGTGAGCTTCGGTGATGAGGCGAAGTCCTGAAGCAAATCTCATGAAGCTCTATTCTCCATATATGCCGACCCCGACATACTCGTTGTAATCTTTGAATTTTTCATATCTGAAAAGTGCACCGGCCTCCCAGTCAGCGTTGAATTTTATCCGATACGCGGCAAAGCTACCAGACCATAGTGGTTGTCGCTGTGATGATTGAAAGAGCGATGGCTGTGGCTGACTCCGAACAGTGCCGATAAGGTGATTCCTCGGTCGTCGCTGAAGTCGATGGCTTGGCTCTGGCAAATAGCACAAAAAGCGGCCATGATTGTAATAATAAGTCTTTTCATGGAGAAAGTGTGAATTAGATGGGGTATTTACGATGTTTATATTGTCGACCGGATGGTAAGTATATTCTGATAGTTGTTGGATTGGGTTTCGCGCAAAGTTGTAGAATTTAATTCTGAAAATCAAGGTTTAATATTGTTAAATAAGATTAATAACAGTAAGGCGTGTTATGATATTCACAACATATTAGCTGAATGGGTAATACGCCCGTTGGACGTTGTGCGGCGTCGGGATCGGATGCGCGTAGCGAAGGGTAATGGTGACTATGCAGCGGGATGATGGTGGTGTGGGATAGTCAGAGGGAGTGATAGAGGTCGAGGACGGCGGCGGCGATGCGATCCCAGTCGTAGTCGGCGAGGTTGTAGGTGCGGCGTGCATGGCGCGCGGTCTTGTCGAGAATAAGTGCGGTCAGGGCGGCGGCGTCGCCGGGAGGAAAAAAGTCGGCGGGAGCAAGCTGCGGCAGGCGGCACGATTCGATGTCGCTCACAGCTACGTCGAGGCTGTGGCTCATGGCTTCGAGGAGTGCTATGGGGAGTCCTTCGTGGAGCGATGGCATTACAAACAGGGCTGCATCGGCCAACAGGGCGTTGATGTGTGATCGGTCGACGGCTCCTGTCATCACCACTCCGGATTCGGCTGCGAGCCGTGTGAGTGCCGCCGAGTAGGCTGTCGGATGGTCGGCTCCTCCGGCCACTACGATGCGCAGGCCGGCTTCGCGCAGTGCGGGGGCTGTTTCTATAAGTGTGTGGAGGCCTTTTTCGGGCACGAGGCGTCCGACGGCCACGACGTAGCGGCGCGGCTTTAGTCCGAGCGACGAGATCCATTGCGGGTCGGATGCTCCGGCGTCGGGAGGGTTGACTCCGTTGGGTATTGTGAGGAGTCTCCGGTGAGAGCCGTAGCGTGAGGTCAGTGACTCTGTGATAGGCCCGGAGATGGATATGACGGCGTTGCTTGTCAGCATTGCCGCGCGCTCTCCGAGGCGCAGTGCGAGGCGTGCGATGCGTCCCCATTTGGCGCGGTTGTAGTCGTGGCCGTGGAGTGTGGTGACCACTTTCATGCCGAGCAGACGTGCGATGGGCGCCATGAGAGCCGGTCCGCAGGCGTGGAGGTGGATTATGTCGGCTCCGGCCATTCGTGCCTTTACGACGGCCAGAAATGTGTGTATGATAGTTTCGGTCGACTGCCGTCTGGGGGAGTAGAGTGTGTCGAGCCTCACGCCACGGTAGGCGGTGCCGGCATCGGGCGACATATACGGACGGCGGCACATCACAGTCACATCGACTCCCCGGGCGGCTATCCGCGTATAAAGCTCGCGGCAGTGGGTCTCGACGCCTCCCTGTATGCCGGGAAATCCGCGTGTGCCTGCTACTGCGATCTTCATGTGGTGGAGATAGCTATGATGAGGTGCTTCGGATCAAAGCCTTCGAGCTGTCGTATCAGGTGTCGGCGGCCGGTGGTGTTCCGGCCTACGATGAGGAGCAGCGCAGCGCCGTCGGCGTCGGCAAGGGTGTGCAGTTCGTCGAAGTGTCCGGGATCGGGCACTTCGACGAACAGATAGTGTCCGGCCGACGTCGCGGCTTTTGCCCGCGAGTCGAATGCCGGCGACAGTAGGGTGTCGTTGTCGGTGACGTCGTTGATGATGTCGGCTGTCATTCCGGCGCGCTGCATGGCGTCGGTGATGGCCGTGATTGCTTCGCCGGGGGCGTCGATCAGGGCTGTATAGATGGTCAGCGGAGTGCGTCCGGCGGTGATGAGGGAGCGGAGTGTGCGCGCTCCGTCGCGGGGTTTGGTGAGGTCGATGACGGCTGTGCGCTCTTCAAGTCCGCATCGCCTGAGGTCGAACGGGTCGGCGAGGCGGTCGCGGCATCGCAGGGTGAGCGACACTCCGGCGCCGATGAATCCGAGCATTGCCACAAGTGCGAGCGCGGTAACCGTCAGTGGTCGTCTGGCCGAAGGCTTGAGGGCTGTTATGGCCGGGTCGATGATGAAGCCGGTGGTGTTCTCCGAGTGGTATTGCAGCAGGGCGTTCTCGCGTTTCTGCAGCAGGAATGTGTAGAGTTCGTTCTTGATGTTGTTGTCGCGGAATATCTCCATGAACTCGCGCTCGTACGAGGGGAGTGCGTGGAGGTGGGAGTCGAGCGCTCCGGTGGCGCCCTTGCGGCGGTCTTCGGCCATTCGTGCTCCTTCGAGGAGCTGTGTGAAGGATGAGATGATACTCGTGCGCAGCTGGTCGATGCGCTGTTCGGCGGCGATAAGGGCGGTGTTGCCGGGCTTGGCTGAGCGCAGCAGTTCCTGTCGGAGCATCACCTGCTCGTTGTAGGCAGTTATGAAGGCGTTGGGTCCGCTCTCGGAGCCTGCGCTCGCCGACGATCCGGGGATGACTACTGCCGGAAGGAGTCCGGTGTGTCCTTGCCGGAGTGTGTTGAGTATCTGTTCGAAGTAAGCTATCTCGGCTGTGGTCTTGAGTGTCTCTTCGTGGGAGTCGAGGCTTTTCTCAAGGAGAATGGGGGCTTCGTTGCCGATGCTGATGAAGTTGGCCTTGGTCTTGAATTGTTCCACTCGCTTTTCGCTTTCGGTCAGTTCGGAGAAGATGTCGGCTATACGTTCGTCGAGAAAGCGTATCTCGGCCTCGGCGATCAGGTGTGTGCGTTCAAGTCGCTTGATATTGTACTGTCGCATGACCTCGTCGAGTATGGCGCGCCCGCGGTCGCGTCCCACGTCGGTGATAGTGAGGCTTATGGCGTCGGACATCTTGTCGGCTATTTCGATAATCACCTTTTTGTAGAGCATGGCGGATGCTTCCGGCGTGCCTGTGAGGGCTGCAACAAACCGGCGTGAGTCGGTCGATGCGGTGTCGAGCGATGGCCCCGGGGCGATGGTGACATCTCCGAGCGGTGTGGGGATGCTGACGGGCAGCGTCGCGTCAGAGACCTGGGCGGAGTATTTTCCGGCTTTGAGCGATGCGGAAACCTTGCCGTCAGGGTGCAGGGTGATCTCGGCCTTGACCGGGACGGTGAGTGTGTCGAGAACGCTCCGTGCCATGCCGACGAGCAGTGGAGGCTCGGCAAACAGCAGGCGTTTGCGCAGTCCGTGGCGTTCGGAAAGCTCCGTGTTGAGGTTGAGCGCCGTGACGGTGCGCCGCATCACGTCCATGGTGTTTACGAGCATTATCTCGTTGTCGACGCTTGTGGTGGAGGCGCCTCCGATGGAGAATGTGCGCATCATCTGTGCCATGGGGTTGGCTGTCTGCGCTGGTTCGGACGAGCTGTCCTCTATGAGCATAGTGGCTGTGGATTCGTAGCGCGGCTGGGTGATGCAGCAGAATGCCGTGGCCATGGCCGCTATGAGGGCGCATCCGCCAAGATAGATCCATCTGTGGGAGCGTATGGCGCGCGCTATGCGTCGCAGGTCGATTTCGTTCTTGTCAGTGGTGGTGTTGGTTGCCATTGTCGGTTGGGGAGGATATGATTGACTTTATGACTGATTTCCTGAGGTGTGCGATCCGTAGGTGGCGGGAGTCGCGGAGCAGATGATGCCGAGGAGCATCATGCTTACTACTCCGGGTGGCTGTACGAGGGTGGTGCTGGCTATGCTCTCGATCAGCATAAACAGTATGATGATCCATGCGATGGCGAAAAGCGCCTTGCCTTGTGCCAGTGTGCGTCGGATGCGTCGCAGCTTTGCGGCTACGTATATCCAGAAGGCAATGAATAGCGCCACGCCGGCGAGTCCCAGCTGTGCGAGCGAGGGGTAGTAGGCGTCGCAGATGAAGTCGGGTTGCGCGGGCGTGAGTCCGTAGACGTGGTTGAGACCATATTCATAGTAGACCTTCGAGTAGTGGATCTCGCCCGATGCATGGGAGGCAAACGATGCGAGTCCGCTGCCGAAGGGGATGCGCGAGATCATGATCAGGAGGGCTGCGGCATAGAGTGCGGGTCGTGCGAGGTTTTCGATCCCTCCGCCGCCGCCTCGGAGGTCGTAGCCGAGGTCGATGAAGTAGAGGCGGAATTTATTCCATCCGACTGCCGCCACCAGTCCGCCGACCACAATGGCTGTCAGTAGCTGTCGGCTCGGTCTTATCGGTCGTCGGATTCGCATGTAGACGAGGATGAAGTATAAGCACACCACGCATGTGCCGAAGAATTTGGCTCGGCCGGAGGGGAGTCCGAGGGCGAGGAGCATGAATGCCATGGCTTTGTCGGTGGCCGATATGCTTCCGTCGGGACGGATGGAGCAGAGCAGCCACACGGCGAAGCTGATCACGGCGGTGATGCCCACTATGCTGATATGCATGATCAGGAGCTGTACGGTCTGGTTGCTGAAGGCCGATATGGCGGCTGCGGTGATCGCGTTGACCACGGCTATAGCGCGGAGTATCCGGCGGTCGGCGTCGGTGAACCGCGGCCCGACTGCCACGAATACGGCGAAAGCTATGTAGGGTTTGAGTTGTATGAGGTAGTCGACGGCGATGGCGTAGGGGGTGTTGTAGCTGACGGCTGTGATCGAATAGGCGGCATAGAGAGCCATGATGCCCGTCATTACCCACAGCAGGCTGTAGCGACGCCATGCGCTGTTGACGGCTGAGTCGGTCAGTGCCAGGGCTATGAGGGCTATGACAGTCAGCTCATCGACAGGCTTGACCAGCTGCGTGGAGGGGAGCAGCAGAGCCAAGGCGAGGATGAGTATCCATGTGCATATTCGGTCGGTTTTGAGCACTTTGTCGAAAGGTGGTAGGGTGAGGTCGGTAGTGTAGTGTTTCGGTGGCGTCTGTTGACGGTCAGTGGACGGCGAGGGCTATCACCAGCGATGCGATGACCGATATGGCTCCCACTACGGTGGAGATCACCGATAGCTTGAAGGCGCTGTGCTGGTTGTATCGCGAGTTGGCCTGACGTATTTCGTTGGGTTCGACGATTATCACGTCGTTCTGTTTCAGATAGTAGTAGGGCGAGGCTGTGATGGCCGGATCACGAAGGTCGAGTCGGATATAGCGGGCGCTGTCGGCCTCTTCGCGTATGATGGTTACATTGTCGCGGCGTCCGTATTCGGTCATGTCGCCTGCGGCGGCGAGTGCGTCGAATATCGAGAAGCGCTGCGATGGCACATGTATGCGGTGGGGGTTGCGCACCTCGCCCATGACATTGACGTGGAAGTTGGTGATAAGCACTCTGACGTTGGGATCCTTGACATGCTGTCCGATCCGCTCTATGAGCATGTCGCGGAGCTGCGACGTGGTCATCCCGGCGGCGTGGATGGTGCCGAGTTTCGGGAATTCGATGTTGCCTTCTCTGTCGACGAAGTATGACTGCTGCTGGCTGTCGGTGATGAGGTTGCCGACTCCGGTGGAGAATGAGGCGTTGCTGTTGGGGAGGTTATACTCCGATGTCGCGGCCGGTATGGCAGAGGTGACGATGATCTGGAGTTCGTCCTCGGGCTGTATGGTCACTTTGTAATCGGATTTTGACAGTGTGCCCTGGCGAGAGTCGCCGAGCTGTTCCATGTAGGTAAGATGGCTGGAGTGGCGTCCGGTGCGGCATGAGGCCATGGTCAGTACTATGGCTGTGATGAGCGCGATGCGTGTGATAATGGATCGGTTGTTCATTTGTCGGTCGTGATGGCGCGGTGGCGCCTGATTCTCTGTTTGAGATAACGTCGAAGGTGTTCCGATATTGTGGAATGGCGGCTGAGGAGGTGATAAAAAAGATCCGGCCACCTTTCTATCAAGGGAGCCGGATCCTTCGGCATCATGCTGAGATGATGCCAGATGTTGTCTTAGGTTGAATTATATCTGTTGTATTGTTGTCATGTCTTTCTGACCTTAGGCGCCTTGGCGGACGGCTGTCGGTCAGATCGACGGAAGCTGTTCTCAAGCCTTTTTGGCCGCGGGTTTGCGCCCGGGTTTCTTTTTGGCGGGAGCCGGCTTTTCGGCAGTCTCGGTCTGCTTCTGGCGGAGGAGATGTTCCTCGTTGTAGTGTTCAAGGTTCTGCCGCATGGAGCTGACTTCCTTGTTGAGCTGTTCTATCTCGCGCTCCTGGTTGCGTATGGTGGTCAGGAGTGAGTTGAGCTCTTCGTTGTCGATGGTGAGGGGGTACTGTTCCTCGACCCTGACGATGAAGTCGGCCAGCACGTTCATATAGTTGGTGAACGCCTGGAAGGGTGTGTCGTAGGGCGAGAAGTGGGAGTGGACGGCTCCGTCGGCAAAATGCTTTGTGGCCATGTAGAAGAAATGGTCGGATGCCTGGAGGTAGTTCCAGTCCTGTTTGAGGCGGCGGTCGTCGCAGAGTCTGACGCGTTCGGCCACGGAGTAGAGTTTGTCGAACGCTTCCTGCTGGAGCTTGTTGCCGAGCCATGCCGATGTGTCGCGTGCCTCGTCGGCCCACGATATGGGGTGCATCACCGACAGTTCGCCCACGGCCTTGAGCTTCTGCACGGCTTCGGAGGGTGTCCAGAAGTCGATGCCGCGCTCTCTGGCGAAGCGCGGGAGCGCTTCGAGGAACTGGAATATGCCTGTGTCACGGCTCTGCATCTCGCCGAAGGTCTCGAGGTTCATGAACAGGTTGATGATCTGCTCGTCGGCGGGTGTGGATGCGATCCAGTCGATGTATTTGTCGGCTGTGAGGGGATATGCGTCCCATTCGGGGTTGGAGAAGCGGAACGAGATGTCGTCGCTCAGCTTGGAGTTTTTCAGCAGGAGCTTGAGCTTTGGCTGAGTGGCCGCGGCGTAGACGTAGTTGGGGCTCTTCCATCCGAGTATGTGCTTTGCGCCCTCGGTGATCACTCCCTTGTAGCCCATGGAATAGATGTGCGGAGCCATTTCGTCGCAGTAGATCAGCTCGGTGTTGCGGAGCACTTTGGGCTTCACGCCGAAGAGCTGCTCTATCTTGTCGTCGTGGGCCTTGACCTGTGCGGCGAATTCCTCGGGGTCGGCAAGCGACGAGAGGGAGTGGGCGTAGGTTTCGGCGAGGAACTCGCACTTGCCGGTCTCGGCGAGGCGTTTGAGCAGGTCGATGAATTCAGGCACGTAGTGCTCAAACTGCTCGAGGGCGGTTCCGGTGACGGAGATGGCGCAGCGGAACGCTCCCTTGCTCTCGTCGATCATCCTGAGGAGGCTTTCGGCGGCCGGTATGTAGGAGTTGCGCGCTATGCGGCTGACTATGTCGTCGTTGGCGAAATCGTCGTAGTAGTAGTGGTCGTTGCCTATATCGAAGAAGCGGTAGCGCTTGAGGCGAAACGGCTGGTGAATCTGGAAATAGAAACAGATCGCTTTCATGATTGATTATGGTGAAGTTTTTTGTTTTCTAAGGTGTTGTCACGGCGCTCAGTGCACGTAGCGCTTGTAGATGTCGATCACTTTTTGTCCGGCTTTGTCCCAGGTGATTTTGTTCACTTCCTCGAGTCCGTCCTGCCGGAGCTGCTCATACATGGCCGGATAGGTGATGATGGAGTTCATGGCGTCGGCCATTGCGTCGATATCCCAGTAGTCGGTCTTGATCACGTTGTCGAGTATCTCGGCGCATCCGCTCTGCTTGGATATGATCGATGGGCATCCCATCTGCATGGCTTCGAGGGGCGAAATGCCGAACGGTTCGGAAACGGAGGGCATCACATAGACGTCGCTGGCCTTGAGCATCTCGTAGACCTGTTTGCCGCGCTGGAATCCGGGGAAGTGGAAGCGGTCGGCTATGCCGCGCTCGGCGGCGAGCTGTATCATCTTGTCCATCATGTCGCCTGAGCCTGCCATGACGAAGCGCACGTTGTGATTGTTCTTTAGCACTTTGGCGGCGGCTTCGACGAAGTATTCGGGGCCTTTCTGCATGGTGATGCGTCCGAGGAAGGTGATCACCTTGTCCTTCGACTTGTGTTCGGGCACGTCCTTCTGCTCGTCGGTGAGCGGTGTGACGGCGTTGTGGACGGTGGTCACTTTTGCGGGGTCAACTCCGTAGTTGTTGATGACGATGTCGCGTGTGTGGTTGCTGACGGTGATGATGTGGTCGGCGTGGTTCATGCCGTCCTTCTCTATGCCGAACACCGTCGGGTTGGGCTTGCCTCTGGAGCGGTCAAACTCGGTGGCGTGGACATGGATCACCATCGGCTTTCCGGTCACCTGCTTGGCGTGGATGCCTGCGGGATATGTCAGCCAGTCGTGGGAGTGGATTATGTCGAAGTCGAGCGTGCGGGCCACGACGCCTGCCACGATGGAGTAGTTGTTGATCTCCTCGAGGAGGTTGTCGGGGTAGCGTCCGGAGAATTCGAGCGCGCCGAGGTCGTTGGTGCGCATGTAGTTGAAGTCGGCGTAGATGTGGTCGCGCAGACGGAAGTAGAGGTCGGGATCCATCAGTCGGCCTATGCGCTGCTCGACGTAGTCGCGGTTGACGTCGCGCCATGCGATTGGCACCTGCGATGCGCCGATGATGTGGGCGAACGTCTTGTCTTCGTCGCCGAAGGGTTTGGGTATGACGAATGTGATGTCCATGTCGCCACACTCCCACATTCCTTTGGTGAGTCCGTAGCTGGCGGTGCCGAGTCCGCCGAGGATATGGGGCGGGAATTCCCACCCGAACATTAGAGCTTTCATGGAGCGTTGTAGGGTTTACAGATTGAATTTTTTGAGTGTGGTGAGCGTGCGGAGTATCTCGGCTATGTTGGTGACATGGCTGATGGCTCCTCGGCCGGAGAATGGCGGGTTGCCGTCGTAGAGCTGCGAGAGCGATCCGATGCACTGGTTGGTCATCTCGTCTTCGTAGCCGATGAGCATGCGGTCGAGATAGCCCACTCCGCTGACTCCGAACACGCGCAGATAGGCGTCGGCGTAGAATCCGAAGAGCCAGGGGCGTGCGGGGCCGTTGTGGAGCGCCATCTCGCGTTCTTCAGGCGATCCGAGATAGAAGGGACGGTAGCCGAAGCTTTTCGGCGAGAGCGTGCGCAGTCCTTTGGGGTGAGCAGCTCGCGGGTCACCACGTCGAGCACTCCCTTGCGCTGGCGGCGGTCGAGCGGCGAGTAGTCAAGTCCGATGGCCACGGCCATGTTGGGACGCACCGATGGATCGGCATACGTGCCGTTGACGTAGTCGTAGAGATAGCCGTAGTCGTTGAGGAAGGTGTCGATGAACGACTGTTTGAGCTTTTCGGCCGTCGACACCCAGAGCTGACGCTGCGGGGCGTCGGCCTCGGGCAGCTCTTCGGTGAGCGATGCGCACCACATCAGGGCGTTGTACCATAAGGCGTTGAATTCGACCATGTAGCCTGAACGCGGAACGAGCGGGCGTCCGTAGAGCGAGGCGTTCATCCAGGTGACCGGTGTGGCTGTGCCGATGGAGTAGACCAGGCCGTTATCCTCCACCCGCAGGTTGGGGTGGCGGTTGGAGATGATATATTCCATGATCTCCTTCACGAGCGGGAGATAGCGTTTGATGGTGTCGTCTTTGCCGTAGGCTTTGGCATATTGCTGCAGAGCCCAGATACACCAGAGCGGTATGTCGGGCAGGTCGATGCCTCCGATGCGCTGCGAGAGTTCGCCCGTGTTCATGAAGTGGACGAGCGCTTCCCGTCCGCTCTCCATGATGGCCTCGAAGTCTTCGCGGTGGTTGATGGCTATCGTGGCTCCGGGCAGTGCCATGAATGTGTTGCGGGCGAGTACTTTGCCCCAGGGATATCCCGAGAGCAGGAACATTCCGTCCTTGTCCTTGAAGTAGCACTGCTTGACGGCGTTTTTCAGACAGTTGAAGAACGAAGTGCGGCAGGTGCGGGTGGCTATCTCGGTCTCATACATCTTGCTGATGGAGCGTGGCGCCACTTCGCTGACTCCGGCCGAGAATATGATCGATTCGCCTTTTTTTATCGGTATGTCGAAATATCCGGGCACCCACAGGTCCTCGGTGTAAGGCACGCCGCGCTCAAGATCCTTCAGGTACTCGAAGCCGTTGTACCAGTTGGGCTGATAGTGCCATTCGGGTTTGTGGTTAAACTGCATGTAGAGCCTCGGATAGCCTTGGTAGAGGCAGCAGCTGACTCCGTTGGGGGCATCGTCGACCTGGGTGTTGATGGCGTCGTTGGCCATTACCAGGGCGTTGGCTTCGCGGAACGCAAGCATCGGGCGGAAGCGGAGTGTCGTGGGTGAATGTGCCTCGACGAGGGTGTATCTTACGAGAATGCGGTTTTCATGGGATATGAACATCTTCTCCTTGGTGAGGATCACGCCGCCCACGCGGTAAGTGGTGCGGGGCACGCTCTCGCAGTCAAATTCGCGTATGTATTTGTGGCCGTTTGGACTGTATACGCCGCCGCTGTAGCGGTGGAGTCCGAGATTGAACTCCGCTCCATGCTGTATGACGGTGCAGTCGAGCGACGACAGCAGTACGTGTGACGAATTGCCCATCTCCGGGATGGGTATCACGAGCATGCCGTGCTGTTTGCGGGTGTTGCAGTCTACCACAGAAGTGCAATGATAAGCGCCTGACTGATTGGTGCGGAGCATTTCCTTCATCAGACTCTGCTCCAGATTAATCATGAGGTTTTTATCAAATTTCAAGTAGCTCATGTTATTGTATTGTTAAGGTAAAAATTTCAAGGGTATGATTTATTGAGCGAATGTAGCCAATTTTTTGATGAAGTGCAAATTTTTCTTGAATTTTGGCTGAAAAAACCCTTTATTATGCCGTCGACGGGTAGCTGTGGCGTCATTTTGTCGCTTTTGTGCCGGCAAAGCAAGGCAGTGGGGCGGCCGGTAGCCGCCGCAGCTGAAAAGTTATCATCAGAGCGGTGACGATGGTGGCCATCACGTCGCTCGACGGAAACGAGAGCCAAACGCCGTCGAGTCCGAGCCGGTCGGGCAGCGTCAGCAGAAGCGGTATCAGGAATATCACCTGGCGGGTGAGGCTGAGGAATATCGACTTCCCGGCTTTGCCGATCGACTGGAAGAAAGTTGTGGCCACGATCTGGAAGCCGACCGCCCAGAATGCGAGCAGCGACAAAGAGAGCGCTCGCGAGGTGACCGCTATCAGTGTCGGGTCGGTGGTGAATGCGCGGGCTATGAGTCCGGGCCATAGCAGCCCGAAGGCGCATCCGGCGGTCACTATGGCTGTGGCGGCTCCGGTGGCGAGCCAGTAGCATCGCTTCAGACGACCGTAGAGTCCGGCGCCATAATTGTAGCCGAGGATCGGCTGCATGCCCTGGCACAGTCCCACGACCACCATCACCAGCAGCGACGTGTAGGTGGTGAATATTCCAGAGGCCGCCACGGCGTTGTCGCTTCCGTGGGTATAGAGCGAGGTGTTGACTATCACGTTGATGGCGCTTCCGGCCAGATTGACGAGGCTCGGGGCGGCTCCGATGCTTATGATGCCGGCGATTATGCGCCAGCGCAGCCGGTAGATGCCGCGGGTGAAGCGCAGTGTGCTGTCGCGGCGCATGAAGTGGGCCATGACGAATATCATGGAGCATGTCATGGCTATGTCGGTGGCTATGGCCGCTCCCTTTATGCCCCAGTCGAATACGAATATGAATATAGGGTCGAGGATCACGTTGATGCCCGCTCCGATAAACATCGTGAGCATGGCGCGGGCCGGATAGCCCGATGCCCGCATGATGTTGTTGAAGCTGAACGATATGTTCATCACCATCATGCCCGGCAGCAGGCAGACCATGAAATCGCGCGCGTAGGGTAGCGTGGCCGGGCTGGCTCCGAAAGCGAGCAATATGTCGTCGAGAAAAATCCGGAAGAGGGTCAGATATACCAGAGCGTTGACGACGATCAGCACCAGCGCGTTGCCGAGTACGAGCTGCGCGCCGCGCCGGTCGGAGGCTCCGAGCATTATTGAAACGCGCGCGGATGCGCCCGCGCCTATCAGCACTCCGATGGCCGTCGACACGTTCATGACCGGAAACGTGATGGCGAGTCCGGCGATGGCCTCGGTGCCCACGCCCTGGCCTATGAATATGCGGTCGATCACATTATAGAGCGAAGTCACCACCATGCCCACCACCGCCGGCAGGCTGTAGCGCCACAGCAGCCGGGCTATGCTGCCGGTGGCGAGTCGGTCGAGTTTGCCTTCGGTAGGCGTGTCGTGTTCCATTGCGTTGGCAAATTTACTGAAAAATGGCGAAATGTTTGGCGGTTAGCTGAAAAATTGCTTACTTTGCACTCTGATTTACGGGCCTGTATGCAAAAGGCGCCGGGAAATGATGCGCCCGGAGCCGATATGAGAGCGTCAAGGCCGCGGCGTAAATCCAACCGCTTCAAATAATTAACAACGACTAAATAACACAAAAAGCCATGTCACAGATTTGTCAAATCACGGGCAAGAAAGCAATGGTGGGCAACAATGTGTCGCATTCGAAGCGCCGCACCAAGCGCAAATTCAATGTCAACCTCTTCCGCAAGAAGTTCTTCTGGGTTGAGGAGCAGATGTGGATTCAGCTGACTCTCTCGGCAGCAGGACTCCGCACCATCAACAAGAAGGGCCTTGACGCCGCTATCAAGGAAGCTGCTCAGAAGGGTTATTTAACGGAAATCAAATATTTAGCATTTTAATCGACGATGGCAAAGAAAGCTAAAGGCAATCGCGTGCAGGTAATACTCGAATGCACCGAACACAAGGCCAGCGGGATGCCCGGCACTTCGCGCTACATCACCACAAAGAACCGCAAGAACACTACCGAGCGCCTCGAACTCAAAAAGTACAATCCGATCCTCAAGAAAGTGACTGTACATAAGGAAATCAAATAATCGTAACACCACCAGGATATGGCAAAGAAAACCGTCGCAAGCCTTCAGAAAGGCGAAGGACGCACCTACAGCAAAGTGATTCGCGTTGTGAAGTCGCCCAAGACAGGCGCCTACACATTCCAGGAACAGATGGTGCCCAACGACGCCGTGAAGGACGCTCTCAAGTAAGCATTCCCCTCACCACGCGTATATAAGACAACGCAATCCTGCGACCGACCTCCGCAATGGAGCAACGCAGGCCTGCGCACTGAATATAGTCATAGAAGAGCGCTGAAAGTCAATCCGACTTCCGGCGCTCTTCCTGCGTATATGCGCTGCCGTGGGAATGGACAAGTGTTTCAGTCCCGTCGATGCTGTCGGGATAACGGGGGCATGGCAAAGATGTCGCGGATGCAAGCGGATGGCGAAAGCCGGAGAGGTACCATGGCAATGGGGATGATGCGGTAGACTCCGTTGTGTCGAGCTTACGCCGGGAGTGGATATGACAGACCCCGCCGGGACGATTCGTGCGCGGCGGGGTCTGCTGTATGCGGTTTGTGGCAATAGCCGGTCAGAGGTAGCGGGCGAGCGACTGCTGCAGGGTGGTGATGTCGTCGACGCGCTCGGCGATCTCTCCGTTGGCCACGATAAACGTGGTGGGGAGCGCCGTCACATTGTATTTCATAAGGTTTTCGGCCGACGCGGTCGATGGGTTGTAGACCGTGATCCAGGGCAGTGTTCTTGCAGCCTGTTTCCATACGTATTCGTCGGGGTCAACGCTGACCTGGTAGATGGTCATGCCGCGGTCGTGGAAACGCTCGTAGGCCTTGTTGAGCTCGATATTGTAGGCCGGGGCTGCCTCGGCGCCGTAGACGGTGAAGTTGAGCACCACCACTTTGTTGGCGGCTGCGGCATCCGACAGTTTCTGCAGCTGTCCCTTGTCGTCGTAGAGCGATATGTCGATCAGCGGCACCTCTTCGGCTGTAACGGTCTGGGTGGCCGATGGCTGGCGCGACGACAGGAACAGGCGCTTCAGATAGGCTGTGCGCGGGTCGTTGGGGCGATACTGGTCGAAGGCGTTGGCCACGGCTCCGATGATGCGTATGTCTGTTTTGTTGGTCGGATCGTAGAGGGGCTTGCCGTTGAGTTTCTTGTTGAGGATGTAGTACGACACTATTCCGGCCGGATCGGCAAGCATGATTTTGGCCAGTTCACGCTTGAGCACACTGTCGGTCTGTATGCCTTGGCCGCTGTTGCCTGCAAGGGCGGCCATGAGCTGGCGGTCTACCGACATGAGGCGCTGCGCTGCGTCGCTGCCGTCGAGCGTGTACTCCTTGTCGAAAGCGTCGGCGCGGCTCACCACGGTGACCGTCTCAATGCTGTCGATCGGGAAATAAAGGGTCTTGTCGGCCAGACGCAGGCGATAGATGTCGGGGTATCCGGCCGCCTTGTGCGATATGGTGAAGTTGCCCGATTTTGGAAGTTTCACGGAGTCGAGGGCATACCAGCGTCCGTTGGTCGACGCTTCAAGCAGGAGTGTATGATCGTCGGCGCCCTCGATCTGGCCATTGACGGTCCACTCGTTTTTGCCCGTGCAGGCGGTCATGAGAGCCGCTGTAGCCATAAGGGCTATGCCATGTATTATTTTCATCATTGATATGGAATGTGTCTTTTGTTTCTCGAAATGTTATTTTCTGCAAATTTAGCTATAAATCACGAAATGTCGGCACCCCGCGCCTCAAAAAACGCATCGGACGTTTATCGTTTTAGATATGCATGCCGCCTCGGCGGCGGGCGTGATGGACGCGATCGTGGAGGGTCTGTCGGCAGCGATCTGAACGTTGTGATGTCTGAGCCGTCACGGCTCTTTCATTTAAACTAAAATAAAGAGCACATCCTCCCTTACCCGCTTCAGTCCGGAGCGGGTAATTTTTCTATGTCTGTATGTCAAAAAGTTATCCTGTTATCAAAATCTTGTTTTTTTCATTTTTGGCTTAAAAATCGCATCAGTCGGGTAAAGCTCATCGAGATATGTCTCATCAGTTCGGCTATGCCTTTATTTTTGTCCGATCGTTTTTTGCGGAGTCCTTTTCCATATTGAGAACACCGAGTAGACTATTCTTTGTATGGTGTCGAGGTTTCGGGCTGCTCTTGTCGACTTGCGTTTTATATTGTCCTGCTGAAGATTGTAGTCCAGGCCCCAGTGCATGCTTTCTATCGACCAGTGGTTGCGCACAATGGTGCCGGGCTTCGGGGTGTCTGCCGGCATGCTGCTGACGTACAAACGTTTTTCCGAGGTGTGTATCCCTGTTGACTTTTTGACTGTGGATGACTCATACTCAATGATGGTCATGTTTCCGCCCCATTTCTCTTTGTCGGCGATGATGTCCAGTCCGTCATATATGCGGTAGGTTCTCGTCTCTATTCTGCCGTGTGCCAGTTCGGGGCCTTCGGTGTAGGAATATACCGGTGTGTGCGCCACAAGCCCGTCCTCAATGCCGTATCGCAATGACGGCTGGTTGGCTTTGAGTTCTATCAGAAAGTCACCCCCTTCTATGTTGTATTCCAAAATTCTCGTTGAGATTTAGAAAAGATTAACGTTAAAAATCAATTGCTTATATTTCTGTGCCGATTGTGTAGGCACAAAAGAGTCATGATCGAGGCCTCTGCCCAATCAAATAACCGGCAATCGGTTAGAGCCCGAAATGCCTTGTAGTAAAAAAAGTCCTATCAGGCAAACTTCTATCAGTCACGCCCCATCGGGCTGACAGTTTACTTATTCAGCATAATAGGAAAGACGCCACAACCTTTCTTTTAGATGCAGCCAAGGCTCATCAAGGAGGCGAGAGTAGCCGTCTTACTGTATTTGCCTATAAGACTTTTGTGTGTCGCATTATCTAACGGCATTCATATCTGCGGTTTGATTTCAGTACGGAAAATATTATGTTGGAGAGCTTGCGGGCTATCCGGATTATGGCTTCCTGCGACTTCATTCCGCGAGTGCACAATGCGCCGAACTTTGCGGAGAGTTCCGCGTCGTGCCGTATGGCTATCCATGAGGCCTCGACTATTTTTGGACCGAGGAATTTGTTTCCCCGGAAAGTCTTCTCACCGACGTATTCCTTGTCGCCGCTTGACGACGTCATCGGCACGAGTCCGAGGAACGATGCGAACTGGCGCTGGTTACTGAAGCGACCGATGTCATCAATCTCGGTAAGCAGGCTCATGGCAATTGTCGAACCAATGCCGGGAACCGACATCAGGATGCCGTATTTCTCGGCATACCTGTCGCTGCGCGCCAGCGAGCGCAATCTGCGGTTGACATCAAGGAGGCGTTCCCTGTAATGGAGTACCTCGGCAATGAGCAGGTCAAGCGAGACCCGGGTGTCGGAGAGCAACCGCACGTCATTCTGCAACCACGTTATGAAACTTCTTGTCCAGTGGCGGTTGCTTCGGAAATATTCTTCGGGGTACTCCACGCCGTTGTTGTACAGCAGATGCTTGATTCTGGATTTTATGCCGCCGGAAAGCTTCACAATAGTGGCGCGGTGGCGTACCAGCGCACGGTCATCGAGGCTGTCCTTCGAGTGAATGTACACCACTGCCGAGCTCGCCGCGCATAAGGGCTTTGGCCAGCTTTTTTGAATCCACCGGGTCTGACTTCGAGACCTTTTCCTTCTGGGTGGTCGGAACGTCAGCCGCATGTACCACGGTGCATTTTATACCAAGCTCAGTCAGGGCATAATAGGTCGAGAAGCCCGAAAACCCCGTCTCGTAGGCTGCATGGTAGCTACCGTTAGGATAATGCTTGTTCAAATGTTCAAAGAGCTCTTTGGCCGAAGCCTTTTGAGTATGAGTGCGCATAAACCCAGAGGGGGTGAGCACCGTGACACTCCATGTTCTCAGATGGACGTCGATACCAATAGAGATATTTTGTCCGCTGAAATCTTTTTTGTTACTTTGTACCATAGACGTATCGGTTTTGCTGTTAATGTATTTTGCTTTTACAAATTTACATGCAATTGCCCTTACGTCTATCTTTTCTCCTCACTCCTCTCGGGGGAAAGCCTTAGCGGCAAGGGGGCAGACAGCCCCCGTTGAGCGCCCCGTCAGCTAATCTGATGCAAACATAGTGACTTTCTTTCTGATTTTATCGATTATATCCTTCTGCATGGACATGGCGTCGGCTGTAACTATCTTTCCGGCTATGTCGAGTTTGTCGATAAGCCGCGGAACCGCCTTTATCTCATTGCTTTTCGCCTGGCAGGCCTCTGTGGCCAGAATTATGCCGGTGTTGAACGAGTATGCCGACACTATATCAGGATTGCGCCCGTTCTCCATGACTGTGCCACGCTCGGCCTTGCCGTCAATGCATATTATTTCCCTGCCACACCCTTTTTTAAGCAGCTCTTTGTGAAATGCCCCGGCAAAATCCTGCATCCTGTCGGCCATCGCATGATCGTTAATGCCGTTTTCAGCACGGCACAGTGTTGATTCTGACGGCACGCCGTTCCTGAGAATGCCCAGCCTGTGGAATTTATTGAGATGGAGACGTCCGAATTCAATTATATCGGCACGCCCGACACATCCACACTCTCTGGCTAATATCATCAGTATGATGATGTCGGCGAGCCGATGTTGTATATTGCCCTTGTCGGACCTGCGGAAATCGGGGACTGAACGGGCGAAATTCATCAATCTGTTCAGGATACTGCCGTTGAATTCAGATTTATTTACTAATTTTGAAGTCCGATTGGGCGCATTTACGCCGGTCGAACGCACTTGGTCAAGTGGCTTATTTTTATTCATAACTAATTGATTTACAACTATAAAGTTACGAAAAATTGGTCATTTGACCAATTTTTTATACCACTTATTTTATTGAAAATCAGAGAAATGAATGCGAAAATCACCCTTTCCCATTCAGACTTCCCCCGCTATAAAATAACAGGCTTTTCGGAAGCACAAGACTTTTTTAAATGAAAGAGCCGTGCTGAGCCGTAGGGCGGCGGAGCAAAATTGGAAAAAATTGCTTAAATTTGCGGTAACGTATGCTGGCGTTTGTCGGTGGCGGTGTGTGACGTGCGTCGCTGCCGACTGACGTTCAGGTAGTTTTGCTTATCACAGATCTGTTGCAATGGATTCTACGACTTTCCTGTTTATAATAGAGATGATCGGCACTGCGGCCGCCGCCATAAGCGGCATCCGTCTGGCAGCCAACAAGAGCTTCGACTGGTTCGGAGCCTATACCGTCGGTCTGGTGACAGCCATCGGGGGCGGCACCCTCCGTGATGTGCTCCTCGATATCCCACTGTTCTGGATGCAGTCGGCATGGTATCTTGCCGTGACAGCCATGTCGCTTGCCACGGTGATAATGTTGCGCCGGCAGCTCGTCAGATCCGACCGGATACTGTTTATATTCGACTCGATCGGTCTGGCTCTGTTCTGTGTCATAGGCATACAGAAGACCATTGCCGCCGGCTATCCCATGTGGGGGGCGGCGGTGATGGGGGTCATCACGGGTGCTTTCGGCGGAGTGCTCCGCGACATACTCATCAATGAGGCGCCGCTGATATTCAGCAAGGATATATATGCCACGGCATGTCTGGCCGGGGCGCTGGTCTACTGGCTTGTGATGCTGCTCGGAGGAGGCTACGTGTGCCAGGGACTGGCATGTGCGGCCACCGTCATACTGCTCCGTGTGCTCGCCTTGCGCTACAATCTTGCGCTCCCCTCCCTGTCGGCAATACCTGTCAACAACAATAAATAATCGCGAAATGAGAATCAAAAGTCTGTTAGTGGCGGCTGCACTTATGGCCGTAGTGATGCCGGCGGGCGCCAAGCGTATTGCCGACCATGTGATTCTTATCGGTCTTGACGGATGGGGCGCCTACAGTGTGGAACGCGCCGATATGCCGCGCGTGAAGGCTGAGATGGAGCGCGGAAGCTGGACTCTGGCCAAGCGTTCGGTGTTCCCTCGTCGAGCGCTCCCAACTGGGCGTCGATGTTCATGGGAGCAGGGCCGGAGCTGCACTGCTACACCGAATGGGGTTCGCAGACGCCTGAATTCCCTTCGCGACTGATCGGCGACAACGGCATATTCCCAACTGTGTTTCAGATCGCACGCCGGCAGATGCCGCAGGCCGAGATCGGATGTCTTTATGAGTGGGACGGCATAAAGCATCTTGTCGACACTCTCTCGCTGAGCTATCACGCCCTTGCTCCCGACTATGAGCACAATCCCGAACTGCTCGCCAACATGGCAGCGGAGTATATAAAGACAAAAAAACCGGTGCTGGCGGCCATCTGCTTCGACAATCCCGACCATTCGGGTCATACCGACGGACATGACATTCCGGGCTATTACGCCACACTGGCGCAGCTCGACGTGTATGTGGGCCGTGTCATCGACGCTCTCAAGGAGGCCGGCATCTATGAAAACACGGCTATCATACTCACATCCGACCATGGCGGTATCGACAAGGGTCACGGCGGACGCACCATGATGGAGATGGAAACCCCCTTTATCATTTCCGGCATGGGAGTGAAGAAGGCCGGGGAATTCAAGGAGAGCATGATGCAGTATGACGTAGCCTCGACCATCGCATGTCTGCTCGGACTGGAGCAGCCTCAGGTATGGGTGGGCCGCCCGATGAAGCAGGTGCTCGAAACCGAGTGATCAGGAGATACCATTGATTTTATGGAATAAGGCCTATGGGACCGCTTGATCCTATAGGCCTTTGCTGTATTTCCCGGTGTCGCTGTGCTCAGCGCTTGCGGGAGCGCATCCAGGCGTTGAGGCCTGTGGCCTCGTTGAGCTGCTGTAGTGTGATGTGCATGCGGTAGTTCCACGGATTGTGAGGATCGGCCGGATCGTTGATCTGTTCCGCGGCGGGATCCTCGCGGTGGAGCGCAGTGTCGTCGGCGGTGGCCAGCCAGTCCTGCAACGGTAGGATGACGAGCATCGACGGCGACTGCAGATGCATATCCACTATGCGGCGCGCCGTGTCGGGTTGGAGTATGCCGGGGGCTTCGCCCGACTCCCGGAGCACGCCGGTCCAGTAGCGCTGTGCGCGCTGGCGGTCCTGCTGCCACCAGAGCCGTAGCGGCGGCATGTCGTGGGTGGAGGTGGTGGCCACCGATGTGTAGGGGTATGAGGCCGTGTCGGCAAACTCGCGGTCGACGGCGTCGGGCATCCGCTGCACTTTAAGCGACAGGATGCGGAGCCGGTGGAGCACGTCGGGCACGCATGCCGGTATCATGCCGAGATCCTCTGCGCACGTGAGCATCGGGGTTGCGTCGATCAGCGGCGGCAGTTTCCATAGTGCCTGACGGCGCCAGAAGTCATCGTTGCGCACATAGTAGAAGTCGTGGTAGAGTGCGTCGTAGGCGCGTCGCTGCTCCTCGCTGAGAGCGCGGTAGGCTGCGGTGTGCGATCCGTCGATGCGCGGATGGTAGGCTTCGGGACGCTCGCTGTCGGGCAGAAACAGCACGTCGTCGATCAGCCCGAGCAGACGTTCGCGCATTGCGGCGTCGGGTCGTTCCTCGCAGGGCAGAGCATGGAAGTGGCAGAGCATGTCGCGCTGGGTCTGGAATCCCTGGCGCAGCAGATAGTGGCCCTGGGCCTGCGGATCGGGCATGAGATATTGCTCGCGTATGTCGCCGGTGTATGCGCCGAACGTGTCGGACAGCACGCTGTCGGTGATCCATGGCGTGGCGTGGAGATGTTCGTCGAAGCCGAAGTTGTAGCTGTCGCGCATCTCGGCGGGTGTCAGCGGCAGTGCGGGGCTGAAAGTGCCGAGCAGGCCGTGGGTCTGCTGCGACGGAATCTGCCAGATGCGGAAAAATCCGAGTATATGGTCTATGCGGTAGGCGTCGAAGTAGTCGGCCATCTTGCCGAACCGTGCACGCCACCACGCGAATCCGTCGCGGGCCATCGCCTGCCAGTTGTAGGTGGGGAAGCCCCAGTTCTGACCCAGGCGGGCAAAGGGGTCGGGCGGTGCCCCGGCCGAGGTGTCGAGATTGAAGAGCTGGGGCCATTGCCATGCGTCGACGCTCGTGGGTGATATCCCGATAGGTATGTCGCCCTTGAGGCATATCCCTTTGAGGTGGCAGTAGTCGCGCACGTGGCGCAGCTGCCGGTCGAGATGATACTGCACGAAGTAGTGCAGGCCGATTTCTCGCTCGTGTTGTTTTGCGAGGCGCTTTATGAGTGTGGGGTGAAACCGTGCGTATTCGCCCCACTGGCGGTAGTCGGGCGTGTGGTGCAGGTCGCGCAGGGTGCAGTAGGCGGCGTATGGGAGCAGCCATGTGGAGTTGCGGCTCACGAAGTCGCGGTATTCGGCTGTGGCGCGGGTGGCTTCTCCCTCCATCTCGTAGAGCCGGCGGGCGTAGTCGAGTTTCAGCCGCAGCGCTCCGGCGTAGTCGGCGGCCGGGAGTGCGTTGAGCGTGGCGGCGCGGCGGCGCATGTCGGCGGTGGCTTCCGCATCGTTGAGCGATCCCATGGCCTCCGGCCGGAGATACACCGGATTGAGCGCGAATGTCGATATGGCGTTGTAGGGATATGCGTCGCCGGCGTCATACGCCTTTGTGGTGTCGTTGACCGGGAGTATCTGTATGATGCTCTGTCCGGTGGCGGCGGCCCAGTCGGCCAGTGGCATCAGGTCGTAGAAGTCGCCTATGCCGTAGTCGTCGGGCGAACGCAGGGAAAATACCGGCACGGCGGTGCCCGATGCTTTCCAGAGCGGCATCGGGTCGGTGTAGGGGGGAAGCTCTACGATCCGGCTGAAGCTGTCGCTGTCGGTGGCGTCGGGCAAGCGGAGATTGTCGCCCGCGGGCCATGCGACGGATGCGTCGCGCCCTATGGATATGATTTTGAACTCTGCACTGCGTGCCTGCTCTGCCGTGAGGTCGAGCGTGGCGCGCCATAGCGGAAACGATGAGTCGTCGAGCGGCAGGGCGGATTCGGGATTCCACCGGCCGAGCTGCGGCAGATTGCCCGATATGGCCAGGCACCGCGACGGATCGATGGTCGGAGCCTCTATGGTCAGGGTGAGGTTGCCCGCCATGTCGTTGCGGGGGTGTGTCGGACGCCGGTTGACGACGTCGCGCAGCAGCGAGGAGTAGAACGGGGCGTCGGCCGGACGGTCGTGCCACCGGTCTTCGACCGACAGCGGCCCACCCTGCAGCGCTATTGTGCGCGGCAAGCCCCATTCGGTGCGCACCGGCAGGCTGACGCCGTCGCACATCAGCAGGTAGGAGTAGCTCAGCGAGGCCGGAGCTTCGATTTCGGCTTCGGCCGTCCAGTGGCCGTCGCCGGTGTGGGTCATGATGAGTGCGGCGCCGGGGGAACCGTTGCCCAGTGCGGGGCAGTTGCCGCTGACAGCTATCTGCTCGCCCCACCGGGTGTGGTAGTGGATGTGGAATCTTACTTTCATGGCCTCATCCGCATTTAGAGGTGCCGCACGATGTGCATATCAGGCAGCCTTCCTGATAGATGAGGGTTTCCTGGCCGCAGTTGGGGCAGGTCTGACCCGAGGCTTTCATGCCGTTGGGGAGATATTTCTTCAGGGCGCGTTCCACACCCATTTTCCATGTGTTGATCGACTGTGAGTTGAGCTCCAGCCCGCCGACGAGTTTGATCACCTGGTCGATAGGCATGTCGTAGCGCAGCACGCCCGATATCAGTTTGGCGTAGTTCCAGTATTCGGGATTGAACTTGTCCGACAGTCCCTCGATGGTGGTCTTGTAGCCGCGCTTGTTGATAAACTGGAAGTCGTAGCGCTTGTTGCCCTTTTCGTCCACCGCCTTTATGATCTTGCCTTTGGTCACCGACTTGGGGCAGAAAATGCCGTCATCGTCGTCGACCAGGCCGGTGAATATCTCGTAGGGGCGTCCGTTCATCAGACCCACGAAGGCGATCCATTTTTCTTTGTTGTTCTGGAATCTCACTACGTCGGCCTCCAGCTCCATCGGGCGCTTGGCCGCGTGGGGCACATGTGTGGCAGCTCCCGCCGTGTCTTTCTTTTTGTCGATGGATACGAGCACACCCGATCGCGAGCCGTCGCGGTAGACGGTGCATCCCTTGCATCCCGAGCGCCATGCCTCTACGTAAAGCTGGTTGACGAGGCTCTCGCTCACGTCCGACGGCAGATTGATGGTCACCGATATGCTGTGGTCCACCCACTTCTGGATGCGTCCCTGCATCCTCACCTTCTCAAGCCAGTCGACATCGTTCGAAGTCGCCTTCCAGTAGGGCGAGCGGACCGTTATTTCGTCGAGCTGCTCCTGTGTGTAGTCCTGACGCACCTCTATGCCGGCGGCCTGCATCCATGTGAGGAATTTGGGATGATACACGATGTATTCTCGAAGGCGTCACCGCTGTCGTCGACGAAGTCCACCCTGACGTCGGTGTCGTTGGGGTTCACCTTGCGGCGGCGCTTGTAGACGGGCATGAACACCGGCTCGATGCCCGATGTGGTCTGCGTCATGAGGCTTGTGGTGCCTGTGGGCGCTATGGTCAGGCATGCTATGTTGCGCCGTCCGTGCTTGGCCATGTCGGCGTAGAGCTGCGGATCGGCCTCTTTCAGGCGCATTATGTAGGGGTTGTTTTTCTCGCGTTCGGTGTCGTAGATCTCGAATGCTCCGCGCTGGCGGGCCAGTTCCACCGATGCGCGGTAGGCGGCCAGGGCGAGCGAGCGGTGCACGAGCTCGGAGAAGTCGGTCGCTTCGGGGGTGCCGTAGCGCAGACCCAGCGCGGCGAGCATGTCGCCTTCGCCGGTGGTGCCCACTCCGGTGCGTCGGCCCATGAGGGTCTTGCGGCGTATCTTCTGCCACAGGGCAAGCTCGGTCTGCTTCACCTCGGCTGTTTCGGGGTCTGATGCGATCTTCTCGATTATGGCGTCGATCTTCTCGGCCTCAAGGTCGATTATGTCGTCCATGATGCGCTGTGCGGCGCCCACGTGTGCCGCAAACTTGTCGAAGTCGAATCGTGCGTGGTCGGTGAACGGGCCGTCGACATACGAGTAGAGGTTGATGGCCAGCAGGCGGCAGCTGTCGTAGGGGCAGAGGGGTATCTCTCCGCATGGATTGGTGGAGATGGTGCGGAAGCCGAGGTCGGCATAGCAGTCGGGCACAGACTCGCGTATGATGGTGTCCCAGAAGAGCACTCCCGGCTCGGCCGATTTCCAGGCGTTGTGCACTATCTTGTTCCAGAGCCGGGCGGCATCCACCTGATGTGTAATCTCCGGATCGGGGGAGTCGGTGGGGAAGCTCTGGCAATAGGTGGTGCCGTCGATGGCGGCCTGCATGAAGGCGTCGTCGATGCGCACCGACACGTTGGCGCCGGTCACCTTGCCTTCGGTCATCTTGGCGTCGATGAATTTCTCCGAGTCGGGATGCTTGATGCTGACAGTCAGCATAAGGGCGCCGCGTCGGCCGTCCTGGGCCACCTCGCGGGTGGAGTTGCTGTAGCGTTCCATGAACGGCACGAGACCCGTCGAGGTCAGCGCCGAGTTTTTCACCGGCGTGCCCTTGGGACGTATGTGGGTGAGGTCGTGTCCGACACCGCCGCGGCGTTTCATGAGCTGCACCTGCTCCTCGTCGATCTTGATGACGCCGCCGTAGCTGTCGGGATTGCCGTCGAGGCCTATCACGAAGCAGTTGCTCAGCGATGCCACCTGATAGTTGTTGCCGATGCCTGTCATGGGGCTGCCCTGGGGCACTATGTAGCGGAAATGGTCGAGAAGTTCGGTCACGCGCTCGTGCTGCATCGGCTCGGGATATTTGTTCTCGATGCGCACGATCTCGTCGGCCAGACGACGGTGCATGTCGGCCGGAGTGCGTTCATAGATATTGCCGTAGGAGTCTTTGAGCGCATATTTGCTGACCCATACGCGGGCGGCAAGCTCATCGCCGCCGAAATATTCAAGGGTGGCCTCATAGGCCTCGTCGTAGGTGTAGGTGTTCTTTTCCACTGCTTGAGGGGGTTGTTTTTTTTAGGTCTGCAAAGTTACGAAATAATTGAGTAACTTTGCAGACAAAAAGATGCTTATGCCTACAGATACATTTTTCACACGGCGCCGCACTGTGCGCCGTTATTCCGGCCGTCAGCTGTCCGACGACACTCTGCGCGAGCTGTTCGAAGAGGCTTCCCATGCCCCCACCACCGGCAATATGCAGCTCTATTCGGCGGTGGTCACGCGGTCGGCCGAAATGAAGCGCCGGCTGGCTCCGATGCACTTCGGGCAGCCGCAGTTTCAGGGATGTCAGGCGGCGGTCACGGTGTGCGCCGATCTGCGCCGCTTCACGCGCTGGTGTGAGATTTCCGGCGCCGAAGCCGGATTCGACAATCTGCAGATGTTTTTCGCCGGTGTGCTCGATGCGGCGATGTTCGCACAGCAGCTGTGCACGGCGGCCGAAAGCCGCGGGCTGGGCACATGCTATCTCGGCACCACTACCTATAATGCTCCCGAAATAGCCGAGGCTCTGTCGCTGCCGCAGCTCGTGGTGCCCGTCACCACGGTGACCGTCGGCTATCCCGACGAGTGTCCCGCCGATCCCGGACGCCTGCCTGTCGAGGCCATAATGCATCAGGAGAGCTACGAGGACTTCTCCGATTCCCGTCTCCGCGAGCTGTATGCCGACAAGGAGGCCCGCGAGGATTCGCGGCGGTTCGTCGAGGAAAACTCGCTTGAGAATCTCGCGCAGGTATTCGCCCGGGTGCGCTATCCGCGGAATCCAACGAACGCTTCTCGGAGTCGTTTGCGGCTTTTATACGCAAGGCCGGCATCAATTTCTGAACATCACTAACGCACATACACCGACAATGAAACGTCAGGATTTTGAAATAATGGCGCCGGTGGGTTCCTATGAGTCGCTTCAGGCGGCCATAAGGGCCGGAGCCGACGCCGTCTACTTCGGAGTGGAGGGGCTCAATATGCGCTCGCGGTCGAGCGCCAATTTCACTCTCGACGATCTCCGCCGCATAGCATCGCTCTGCTCGCATGCGGGGGTGAAGACATATCTTACCGTCAACACTATCATCTACGACGACGACATACCGCTGCTCCACGATATCGTCGACGCTGCGGCTCAGGCGGGCATCTCGGCCATCATTGCGGCCGATCCGGCGGCCATATCCTGCGCCCGGAGCAAGGGCGTGGAGGTGCATATATCCACGCAGGCCAATATTTCCAACATCGAGGCGGTGGAGATGTATGCGCAGTGGGCCGACGTCGTCGTTCTCGCCCGTGAACTGTCGCTCGACCGCGTGGAGGCCATCTACCGCGAGATCTGCTCGCGCCCTGTGCTCGGCCCGTCGGGCAAGCCGGTGCGTATCGAGATGTTCTGCCACGGGGCGCTCTGCATGGCTGTCAGCGGCAAGTGCTACCTGAGCCTGCATGAGATGAATTCGTCGGCCAACCGGGGGGCATGCACCCAGATATGCCGCCGGTCATACACGGTCACCGACCGCGAGACAGGCGACCAGCTCGACATCGAAAACCAGTATATCATGTCGCCCAAGGATCTGTGTACGATCGGCTTTCTCGACCGTCTGGCCGATGCGGGCGTGAGGGTGCTGAAAATCGAGGGACGCGCCCGCGGACCCGAATACGTGGCCACCGTGGTCAGTGCCTACGACCGCGCGCTGCGCGCGCTGTGCGGCGAGGGAGTCTACGACCGGACGCTGGTCGACTCTCTGACAGCCGATCTCCGCAAGGTGTTCAACCGCGATTTCTGGGACGGCTATTATCTCGGCCGGCGTCTGGGAGAGTGGTCGGGCAAGTATGGTTCGTCGGCCACGCGTGTCAAGCACTATGCGGCCAAGGCGGTGAAGTGGTTCCCGCGCATCGGTGTAGGGGAGTTCATAATGGAGGCAGGCGAGCTGTGTGTCGGCGACGAGATCGTCATCACCGGGCCTGCCACGGGCGCGCTGATCACCACCGTGAGCGAGATCCGCGTCGATCTCCGGCCGGTCGATAAAACGGTCAAGGGAGAGGCATTCTCCATCCCTCTCCCTTCCCGTGTCAGGCCTTCCGACCGTCTGTATGTATGGCGTCAAACCGCTATGGCTGCGGCCAGCGGCGAAAAGTGACACCTGTCGATATCCGTCAGTATATCCGCCCTGCGATCACTGCCGCACGCTCTTTCCCTGCGGAGGCTGCGCGCTCAAGCATGGCGAGCATGACCGATTCGCTCGCCTCGGCCGACTGTGTGTAGCAGGCGGCCATCTCCGGATCGCTGCCTGCATATAGCCCGGCCAGTGTCCGGCGGCCGGCGGCGTGCGTGATCAGGCGTGCGGTCAGTCCGCGTTCGGCGTCGCTGAGCGACTCGGGAGTGTCTATGGTGATGATCTCTCCGTCGTCGGATACCACGGTGATGTATGGCGCCGCACTGGCTGCGGTCTGTGCGGCCGCAGCTCTCGCCGTCACGGCCAGTGCCTCGCGGTTGTCGGGGGTGAGCAGTCCGGGAGTTGATCGGCCAAGGCGTCTTCTGAGGGCGTTGTCGGCCAGTATTTCCGATATGATTGCGTATATTGAGATTCCTGTCATTGTCTGGGGCTTAATTGTTTCTGGAGCTGTTGGTGATGTATTCTCTGTCAGGTGATCGGTTCTGTGCGTCGCAGGGAGCGTCGCCGCTGTCTTATCCGCTGATATAGCCTCAGGGCGGTCGATGGCTCGATGAAGAAG
>PDYJ01003108.1_pt1 | contig 32492 bp, 31 predicted proteins | sample 1430841 | NCBI WGS metagenome assembly PDYJ01 (sample SAMN07237672, study PRJNA390542) | Gut metagenome, whole genome shotgun sequencing project. | isolation source: fecal pellets | host: Mus musculus | place: USA: New York, NY | collected 2016-10 | reverse complement strand
TACTCCATATCCGACGCCCGCAAGATTGCCCGCTCAATAAGTGCGTTTGCCAACAACGACGGTGGCCGGCTCCTTATCGGAGTAAAAAGACAATGGCGTGATCGCCGGTGTGAAAAATGAGGAGGATATCTATGTGGTGGAGGAGGCGGCTTCGCTCTACTGCTCGCCCGAAATCGAGCTCCGCTTCACTGCCTTCCGCGTCGATGGCGGTCTCACGGTGATACGCGCCGAAATCGAGGCTGCTGCCGACCGCCGCCCGGTGATGGTGTGCGAGGCCGACGGGCGCATGCGCGCCTACTACCGTGTGGCCGACGAAAATATCGCCGCCCCTGACCTCATGGTGCGGTCATGGCGCGAGTCATCGACCGGACAGCTCCTGCGTCTGACCGATGCGGAGCGTTCCGCAATGACGCTCCTCGACTCGTGCGGGTATCTCACCGCCGAGTCGCTTGCCACTCATGCGGCCATATCCGTATCCACCGCCTCCGACATCATCATCAGCCTACATGCCATGGGACTCGTGAAGTGGAGCTATTCAGGCGGAACTTTCCGTCTCGTAGCCGTCGGCTGATATAGCTGTCGGCAGCCGGTTCACATGATTTCAGACCCGGTTCGTTGAATATCGCAAACGATTGAGTGCGTTTTTACATATCTTTGCATTTCAATCATATATCAAGCCGCTACTAATATGCACGTGACGCGAAAGAGAAAGCTCGAACACATCATTTATATCAGTATTTTTCTGCTGATATTCATAGCCTTCCTGCTCGACGTGGTGCGGGCCCGCAACACCGATGGGCTCGCTCCGCTCACCGGGAGTGTCTTTGTCCATATCTCCCTCACCATGCTCCCCTTTGTGGCGCTGTTGTGATCCACAACTCGCTGGTGATCCCCCGCTTGCTGCTACGCAACCGCTATCTACCCTATCTATTGGCCACTTCCGGGCTCATAGCTCTGGTGTGGGGTTGTCAGGCATGGGCATTCATGACACGCCTCGAAAGCATGCCGCCCCACGGAGGCCCTATGCGCGGCCCCTCCCACATAGTGCCGCTTCCCATGTTTCTTGATCTGGTCTACGACATACTCATCGTCGGAGTCAATCTGGCCGTGGCCCTTATTTTCCAGCGGCTCGACGACAAACTCGAGCGCGAGCGCATGCAGAAGCGCGAGGCCCAGAACCAGCTGGCCTATCTCAAAGCCCAGATCAACCCCCACTTCTACATGAATATGCTCAACAATATCCACGCCATGATCGACATAGATGCCGAGCGGGCGCAGGATATGCTCATCAATATGTCGAAGCTGATGCGCTACACCCTCTACGACAGCTCATGCGAGCGCATAGCCCTCTCGTCGGAGATAGCTTTTCTCAACAACTATCTCTCACTGATGAAGCAGCGGTATCCCGACAATAGGGTGAGTATCACCAGCCGGTTTCCCGACCCGGCCACTGCCGCAGGCGTGATGGTGCCACCTCTTCTCTTTCTCGTGTTTATCGAAAACTCTTTTAAGCATGGCATAAGCTACCACGACCGTTCATTTGTCGACATAAGCATCACCATCGAGGGTCGCACTCTCACATTCAGGTGTGTCAACAGCCGCCACCCCTCGGCAGCCGACCGCCCCAGTGGCATAGGACTGAAAAACATCAGCGAGCGCCTGCGCCTCATCTACGGCAACCGTTTCAGCTATGATGTCGACACCGATTCAGATCAGGGTTCCTATTCTGTCACCTTATCAATACCGCTCCATGACGAATCCGACGACTCCTCTGCAGACTCTCATCATTGATGACGAACCGATAGCGCTCGAAAAGCTGCGCAATTATGTGGCCAAAGTACCGTATCTCACCCTTGCCGGCGCCTGCTGCGACGGGCTGGAGGCATCGCGGTTTATGGCCGAAAACAAGGTCGATCTGGTGTTTACCGACATCAATATGCCCGACCTCACCGGCATGGAACTTGTAGAGTCGCTGCGCGGCAACGCCCCGATGATAGTGTTTACCACCGCTTATCCGCAATATGCCGTCGACAGCTACCGGCTCTCGGCCATCGACTATCTGCTCAAGCCCTACAGTTTCGCCGACTTCCAGCGCGCGGCGGCCAAAGCCTACGCAGCGGCACAGCAGAACTCACCGGCCGATCCCGCTCCGCGACAATCATCAGGCAGCGACTCTCTCTTTGTCAAAGTCGACTACCGGTATGTGCGCATCAATCCGGCGTCGATACGCTATGTCAAAGGCTACGGCGAGTATCTACAGATATTCACCACCACCCACGACACTCCTCTCACCACCCTCAGCTCCTTCAGCGCCATCACCGGCAAGCTACCCGATAATTTCATGCAGGTCCACCGGTCGTATATCGTCAATATGGAGCATGTGGAGCAGATCTCGCGCGGACGCATAGTGATGGGCCCCGACGAATATATCCCTGTTGGCGACAGCTACCGCAACAGCCTCTCAGCGTGGCTCCGCGACCACTCAGTGGGAGCGAAGGGCAAAGCCTGACATTCCGGCCACGGATTCATAGGCCGTTTGGGGCCATTGGTTGAACTTAGTTGCCGTTCATGCCGATTAGAAGTAATATTGCAGCATAGTTTAAAATACTACCTCTGATTAGCATGAAGCATCTCTTCCTGACAACAGCCATCTGCATCCTCAGCGCCACGGGAGGCATCGCAGCCGATGACTCCACGTGGACCTACTCGGCTTGCGTCGACTACGCGCGCCAGCACAATATATCGCTCCAGAAACTGCAGGTTGGCGAACAGACGGCAGCCTACGACCTTGAAGAAGCAAAGGCCCAATGGCAGCCTTCGCTCGATTTTGCCACCACCCACGGTGTGAACAACTATCCATGGGCCGACTCCCGCAACAATACCTACAGCAGCTCCTACGGATTCAATGCCGGATGGACTGTATGGAATGGCGGACAGCGTGAAAACACCATACGCCGCGACAAAATCAATGTGGAGATAAGCCGCCTCGCCACCGACGACCTGATGCGAAGCATCGAGACCGACCTGCTTCAGGTGTATCTCAATATACTCTACGCACGCGAGTCGATTGCTATATACGAAGAAGCATCAAAGCTCAGCAAGGCTCAGGCCGAACGGGCACGCCAGCTCATGGAGGCCGGAAGGGCATCGAAGGTCGACTACGCCCAGCTCAACTCACAATATGAGCAGGACCGCTATGCTCTGGTCAATGCCCGTGGCACCTACGACACCCGCCGCATGGAGCTCAAAAAGCTTCTTGAGCTCGGCATTGACACCGAGATCTCACTGGCCGATGTGGAGTGGACAGCCGAGCAGATTCTCGCTGCCCTCCCGGATGTCGACGAAAGCTACCGACTCGCCCTCGACACCGACGTGAAGCTCCGCAGTCTCGCTCTCGAAGCAGAAGGATCAAAGATCGACATAGATATAGCCAAAGCCTCAGGCCGACCCAAGATTTCGCTCAATGCCGCTGTAGCCACAGGATATAATGCCCCCGGTGCCGCATTTGGCAACTCCATGAAGCAAAATTTCAACGAAGCGCTCGGCCTCACCCTATCCATTCCTATCCTCGACAATAAAAAGAGCCGCACCGCTGTGGCCCGAGCCCGAGCCCAGCAGCTTGATGCGCGACTCGACATCCAGCAACGCCACACCGATCTGGCCCAGCTCGTCGAAAACTGGTACATCGACACCCGCTCGGCCCAGGCGCGCTATTCCGCAGCAGGTGAGCAACTCGTGTCGGCCGAACTCACCCATGAGCTCACCAGTGAGCAGTTTAATCTCGGTCTGGTAAATCCCATCGAGCTCATGAGCGCCCACAACGACCTTATCGAGGCCCGCCACTCCCTCCTTCAGGCCAAATATATGGCCATACTCGGTCAGAAAATGATAGAATTTTACCGCACCTCAACCATTACCCTCAACTAAGATGAAACTTTACTGCACTCTGCTCGCTTCGGCCGCAATGATGATAGCTGCCGCATCGTGCACCAAAAAGGAGTCTGTTCAGCTCGACACCGTAAAGGTGGAGCGTGGAGAACTTACTGAAACCGTCACCGCCACCGGCACTGTAGAGTCGGTGACACAGGTCGATGTGGGCACTCAGGTCACAGGTATTATCGACAAGCTGTATGCCGACTATAACTCCATCGTCAAAAAAGGTGAGTTGATAGCCGAAATTGAGAAAACACTACTTGAGAGCGACCTCCGCAGCGCCGAAGCCAATGTGGAGTCGGCCCGGCTCACCTACGAGTATAATCTCACCAACTACAACCGCGACAAAGCGCTCCACGACAAGCAACTCATAAGCGACTACGAATTCCAGACCACCCGCAAGGACTACGAGGTGTCGAAAGCGTCCTACGATAAAGCCAAGGCCGATAAGGTGCGCGCCGCAAAAAATCTCAACTATGCCGAGATATACTCACCTATCGACGGCATTGTGATCTCGCGCGAGGTGGAAGTGGGCCAGACTGTGGTGTCGAGCATGAATGTAGCTAATCTCTACACCATTGCCGACCTCGACAATATGCAGGTGATAGGCAATGTCGACGAGGCCGACATAGGCCAGGTGAAGATGGGCCAGCGGGTTACTTTCTCGGTCGACGCCTATCCCGACGATCTCTTTGAAGGATTGGTGACTCAGGTGAGGCTCAACCCCACTACAGAGAGCAATGTGGTGACCTACGAGGTGGTGGTCAATGCCCCCAATCCGGAGCATAAACTCATTCCGGGGCTCACCGCCAATCTCACCATCTACGTGATGAGCGAGAACAATGTGCTCCTTCTCCCGGCAAAGGCGTTTGCATTTACCCCCGAGGATCATCCCGATGCCGAAAATCTTCCGCAGCCCGGCGAACCCCTGCCCGCATCGGCGCTCGATGGCGGCAAGAGAGCAGTGTGGGTAGTCGAGGGCAACCGCCTCGTACAGAAAGCTGTTGCCACCGGAGCATCCAACGGTCTCCAGACGGTGATCACAGGCGGTCTGTCTGAAGGCCAGACAGTGGCTACCGGCTACAATGCCATGGCCCGTCAGGGCGGTGGCGACGAATCGACCCAAAGCCCGTTTGCTCCTCCTCGTCCCGGAGGCAATAAAAAGAAATAACCCACCCAGCCCAAGTATATGTCAGAATCAAACGAACACGGTCATCCTCACCACCACCACCACTCCGGTGAAAGCCGCAAGGAGATTATCAAGGTCGAGAATCTGAGGAGGGAGTTTATGGTGGGAGGCGAGAAGGTCAAAGCGCTCAGAGGGGTCTCGTTTACTATCCGAGAAGGTGAGTTTGTCACCATCATGGGCACCTCCGGCTCAGGCAAGTCAACCCTTCTCAACATCCTCGGCTGTCTCGACACCCCGACCTCGGGCGAGTATATCCTCGATGGGATATCGGTGCAGTCGATGAGCAAAAACCAAAGGGCAGTGACGCGAAACCGTAAGATAGGCTTCGTATTTCAGAACTATAACCTCCTGCCCAAGACCACAGCTATAGAAAATGTAGAGCTGCCACTGCTCTACAATCCTTCGGTGTCGTCGCGCGAGCGCCGCGAGCGGGCCATACGCTCGCTTGAGGCCGTGGGACTCGCCGAGCGCCTCAACCACAAGAGCAACCAGATGTCGGGCGGACAGCAACAGCGCGTGGCCATAGCCCGCGCCCTCGTCAACGACCCGGTGATAATCCTCGCCGACGAGGCCACCGGCAATCTCGACACCCGCACCTCGTTCAGCATCCTCATGCTCTTTCAGGAGCTGCATGCCCGCGGACGAACCATTATCTTCGTGACCCACAATCCCGAGCTGGCCGAATACTCATCGCGCAACATAGTGCTCCGCGACGGCAAAGTGGTGGCAGATACCACCAATCCATCCATACGCTCCGCCCGCGAGGCCTACGAGCTTCTGCCCAACGAAAATGACTGATCATCCCAACCTCTTACCGACATGAATTTAGCCAATCTTCTCAAAATAGCACTCAAAGCGCTCAACAACAACAAGCTGAGATGCTTCCTGACCATGCTCGGCATCATCATAGGTGTGGCCTCGGTGATCACCATGCTCGCTATCGGACAAGGCTCGAAAAACAGCATCAAAGCGCAGATCTCCGAGATGGGATCCAACATGATAATGATCCATCCGGGTAATATGCAGCGCGGAGGAGTGCGCCAGAGTGCCGATGATATGCAGACCCTTGAGGTGGCCGACTATGAGGCCCTCAAAGAGCTCGACGGTGTGGCGGCCATTTCCCCATCGGTCAATACCGGCGGACAGCTCGTCAACGGCAACAATAACTATCCCTCGACAATCTATGGCGTCAATGCCGACTATCTCGACATACGCAAGCTCAAGGTCAAGGACGGCACTATCTTTTCCGACCACGACATCCAGACTGCCGCCAAGGTGTGTGTGCTCGGCAAGACGGTGGTCGACAATCTGTTTCCCGGCGGCGAGGATCCCGTTGGGCGTGTGGTGAGGTTCGGATCTATTCCTCTCACAGTAATAGGTGTGCTCGAATCCAAAGGCACCAACTCAATGGGCATGGATCAGGACGATGTGGTGCTCGCCCCCTACACCACTGTCATGAAGCGCGTGCTCGCCATCGACTATATTCAGGGACTCTTTGCAAGCGCTGTCGACGAAGAGCGTACCGAGGAAACCATCGACGCCATTACAGAAACCCTCCGGTCGCGCCATCGCCTGAAAGATGATGCCGACAACGACTTCGAGATCCGCTCGCAGCAAGAGCTGAGCGAGATGATGAACTCCACCAGCGACATGATGACCGTGCTCCTCGCCTGCATCGCCGGCATTTCGCTTCTGGTGGGCGGCATAGGAATCATGAACATCATGTATGTGTCGGTCACTGAGCGCACCCGCGAGATCGGTCTGCGCATGTCGATCGGCGCCAGAGGCATCGATATCCTGTCGCAGTTTCTCATCGAGGCTGTGATAATAAGCGTCACCGGCGGTATTATCGGCATATTGGTGGGATTCCTCGCATCATGGCTCGTGACCGTCATTGTGCATTGGCCGGTAGCTATACAGATGTATTCCGTGGGGCTCTCGTTTGTCGTATGTACGGTCACCGGAATATTCTTCGGATGGTATCCTGCACAGAAAGCATCCAATCTCGATCCCATCAAAGCGCTCCGCTACGAATGATTATTATATAGTGGTCATTCTCCACTCTCCGCGATACATCGGCAAATCGACATTTTCCTCGGCTTGACGATGTGTCTTTTATTCAGTATGTTACGCTATGTTGTAACAAGTATGCAACGAATTTAACATCCATTAACATGGGTTGCTCTTGCATATGTGAAATAGGTTGTACTTTTGCAATGTCAACCAACGACAACACCAACATTTCTCATCACAACAACCCCCACGCGATCAACTCTCCGATCACCACAAATACTCTCACCGCCATGACAGCAACTACTTTCCAGACTCAGCTCATGAACCTGCAGGCCAACCTGCTCAACTTCGCGATGACCCTTACCGCCAACCGCGACGATGCCTACGATCTGCTTCAGGACACCACTGTCAAGGCCCTCACAAACCGTGAGAAGTATGCCGACGATACCAACTTCAAGGGATGGGTGTTCACGATCATGCGCAACATCTTCATCAACAACTACCGCCGCACCACCCGCGCGCAGATAGTCAACGACAGCACCGACGACTGCTACCACCTCAACCTGTGTCAGGACACGGCGTTTGAGACACCCGAGGGGTCGCTGACGGCTGGGGAGATCACCGACGCGATCAACTCCTTCGATGAGAAATACCGCGTGCCCTTCTCGATGCATGTCGCCGGTTACAAATACCAGGAGATCGCCGAAAAGATGGATCTGCCCCTCGGCACCGTCAAGAGCCGCATCTTCTTTGCCCGCCAGCAGCTTCAGGAGCGCTTTGCCGACTACGCCTGCTGACCCTCATTACCTCCCTCAGCCAAAACTCATGAATGATAGATAAAGTGATAGATTGATAGATAGATACCCCCAAATCGGGCGGGAGCCGTGTGCGACACATAGCTCCCGCCCGTAATCTTTTTATGATAGCCGGCTCAGTCGTTATAGCCGGGGATGGTAAATGATATGATTGTCGGATCGCAATTATCCTCTGTTATGGCATAAATCACGCCATTGTCGTCGGGAGCCGTGAATATTTTCACGCGCCGGTCGAGATTATACTCGCCGGTCTGGTTGCCATCCCAGTCATATACAATGATCCTGCTCCCGGTAAAACATTCGGAGTCAAACTCATTCTTGTCGTTATACATAGGGAGTGAGGATGTGAGTATGTATACCCCCTTGTCGTTGGATGAGCTGGCTATAAACCCCATGGGAACATGGCCCGAAACGCCATAATATTCCCCATTGCGGAAGTTGTGGTCAGCATCGGCTACCTTGTTGAAAAATTCAGCCACCTCAACAAGCGAGTCGCCGCTCACCTTGTAGAATGCTGCTGCCTCGCCCATGGATGGTATTGCTGCAACGCGTGTGCCGTCGGGCGATACGAGGGGCATATACTGATATGCGGCAGTGGCTGCCACCGGAGGCAAATCTTTGACCTCATCAGGCATAGGGCGGTTGCCGTAGCGTCCGGTCAGATGTCCCTCGCTGTCGTAGAGGGTGAAGAGGTCATAATGGTTGTCGTAGCTGCCGATGGTCACATAGCGGCCATTGGCAAGTGGGGTTAACCCCCATGCGTTTCCTTCGGGTTTGAACCCGCGGATCATCGTTGCGGCAGTGTCGCCAAGAGTGAACTCGTGGAACACATTTTTGTTGGCTTCGTAGATTCCAATGGAGGGGTAGTCACCCGGAAAAATCGACAAGACGCTGACCCGGTCGTATTCGCCGGGGCCTTCGCCGATGGGAAGCAGAGGAATCATCTTGCGTCGGGCGGTAAGATCGATCCATAATAGTCCATAGGGTGATTGTATGTCGGACACAAGTAGCGACTCACCCACTTTTTCCAAGGCCAGAGGGCGTCCGAGAATGAGATTGTCATCAGCCAGTCTTACTATTTCCGATGAAAGATCCAACGACTGCATAGCGGCAGTGTCTCCAGCGCCTGAAGTGGAGCAAGAGGTAGCGAGCATTACAAAGGCGCCAACAGAGGCTTCTGCGAGGTGTTTCATGCCAGGTGTAAAAAGCAACATATCGTTTCCCGGCCTACATACGGGCAGGAAAACGATATGTCAGTTGAAGTATCTGAGATCAGAGTTTGTTGCAGCGGCAGAAGAAGTCGATGGCGTTGAGCTCCTCGCGCATCTTTTCTTCCTCTTCGTCGGTCATGTTGCGGAAAGGCACTCGGTTGGGACCGAGGTCGAGTCCGATGAGCTTCATGATGCGTTTTCCGCCCACGATGTTGCCACGGTAGCGGCAGATCACGTTGATCACCTCCTGCGAGAAGTTCTGATGCTCGCGGGCGGCTTCGATGTCACCGTGGTTCCAAGCTTCGATGATGGCGTTGAGTTCGCGGCCATTGTAGTTGGTGGTGCCGCCGATACCGCCCCGGGCGCCCCCCTGTGCGAGAGAAGCGAGGATGGTCTCATCTTGACCGTGGAGCATGTCAAACTTGCCGTTTTCGTAGAGGCGGCACTGATTGTACTCATAGAGGCTCTCGAAGGTGTATTTGATGCCGGCAAAGTTGGGTACGCGGCCGTCGACAGCCTTGAGGAGGTCGAGCATGGGGAGGAAAGCGCCGTTGAAGGCGGGGATATGATAATAGTAGAAGGGGAGCTCGGGAGCAGCCGAAGCTATTTCTTCGATATATTTCACAAGTTCCTCGACACGGCCGATCTTGGGGAAGGGGGGAGCCATGGCGCCGATGCCCCATGCGCCTATCTCGGCAGCGTGGCGGGCGAGCTCGCGCGAGGAGCGGAGGCAGCAAGAGCCCACATGGACTATCACCTTGAAGTCGGGATCGTTTTTGCCCACGGCGGCGATCCAGGCTTCGGCGAGGCGCTTGCGCTCGTCGTCGGTGAGCATATAGCCTTCACCCGATGAGCCGTTGATAAACACGCCCTTCATGCCGTTGGCACGGAGCATATTGGCATAGGCGGGAATGGGTTCGAGGTTGAGGTCGCCTTCGGGAGTGAAGGGAGTGAACGGGGCATCGATAAGACCCGTGATCTTTTCAAATTCCATGGGTAGTTGTTAAGGGTGTTAGGAGATTGATGTTACTTCCGGCAAATATACTATTTTATTTCAACATTGTAGCGGTCGGTGAGATAAAAAGGGGACACGCGGCTCAATTTTGTAAATTATTATTGATTGCCGGAGGCCTTGTCTCACCGGCTGACGGGTGATGGTGATGTGGCTGCTCCAGTAGCGGTGTGGCCGGGGCGTTGGTACACGCGTACCCAGTCTACTTCGGTGAGATATGTATGGGTGGTGTCGGCAGGTTGCGCCCATCCCCCTTCCATCCCTACGCTTTGATTGAGGATGATGTAAAACTCATTGTCGGGAAACGGCCAAAGGCCCTCTCTGACTGTGGATCGCGACACACTTCCTCTCACTTCGCCATCGAGGGTGAAGTGCATGGAGTCGGTGTCCCAGTCGAGACCATATACATGCCAATCGGCGATTGTGGCGGGGACCTGATAGCCGGGGGTATTTATGTCATCGCCCCCAGAGCGCCCGGTATGGAGTGTGGCATAGGCGATGTTTTCGTCGTTGATCGACTCAAAGATGTCGATTTCGCCCGACACGGGCCACCCGTCGGGCTGGCTCACAGGCATGAGCCAGAAGGCGGGGAAAGATCCGGGATGCCCTTCAACACGCATTCGGGCTTCGATACGTCCGCCATTGAATGAGAATCGCTCCCGGGTGCATATGGCACCGCTCACCATGGCGCCCGGATCGGCCTCGCTCCGGAGAGAGTCGGGATTGGGCTTGCAGCGCATCGACAGCACTCCGTCGGCCACTTCCATGAGCCCGGGGCGCGAGGATATGAAGCGGGCCCAGGCCGAATTGCCCCGGGTGGGAATTATGTAGGAGTCGGGCGACGGTACGGTTGAGGGCCCGTCGAATTCGTCGTGCCACACGAGGGTGTAGCCATCAGCTTTGTAGGCATTGGCTATTGAGTCGGGCACGGCTGCATCGTTTGATGCTGATGAGCCGGAGGCGCAGGATGTGAGAAGCGGGAGCATCGCCCATGCGGCGATGAGGCGGGGGAGTGAAATCATCGGTCGGAGGAATGAATTGAGTTGGTATTGTCGAGCCGGTATAGGGCCATGGGGCGGCGGGTGTCGCAGCTCTTGCGCTTCTCGGCGACGGGTGTAAGGCTTATGCCTGGATGTGCTGCAAGATATGCGGCGGCATCGTCGGGCGATGTGAGCAGCCATCCGCCTCCTGCCGGTATCTCATCGGGGAGTTGGCGGATGCGGTCGGAGAGGTAGAAGCCGATCGTGTAATAGCGTAGGAGCGGATCGTCGGTGATCAGCTCCCACACTGGATCAGCAGGCCCGGCGGTTGCGGCCACGGTGCAGGCCATGCCGCGGTCGGTCTTGGCTGTCATCACGGGGGGAGTATGGCTATGCCGATGGCCGTGTAGATGGTGGCTATCATGGCCAAAGTCGATTTGACAGGGCCGCTGTGCCGGGCTATGATCACCACGGTGCCCACTGCGACAGCTGATAGCAGGGAGGCTATCAGACTCACCTCACTGAGCCATGGCTGGAATGGGGCGGCAAGGAGTGCTACGGCCACCACGACCGCCACAATGGTGATCAACGATCCGAACAGCCGCTCAACCTTGGGCGACCGGATGGCAAGCCACTCCACAACCAGAGCAGGCCGGGAGCGATGAACGGGTAAATGGGTAGAAGATACACACTGCGCTTGCTCGACGGATGGTGTAGAACACGAGCGTGACCACACACGCCGCCACAGCCAGAAGAGATGCCCGGCCCATATTGCGAAAGATGCGGGAGCCGGAAGGGCGTCGCACTTCAAAGAGAGCGAGTACAGGAATGAGGGTGTAGGGCAGAAGTCCGGCCACGAGAGTCTGGAGATTATACCACCATGGATTGTTGTGGCTGGCATAGCTCATGGTGCCAGTCATGCGGCCGAAATTTTCCTCCATCGCGAGGTCGAGAAACTCTCTCCCACCCCGGCGGTATGCTTCGGCATACCACCATGCCGGAATCACGAGGCTCAGCAATGCGGCAGCTGCTACAATGGCGGCGAGGGTCCAGAAGCGTCGGCTCCCGAGACGGGCGCCAATTGCCCACACGGCTATAATCAGACAAGGGAGCACCATGCCCACAGGCCCTTTTGGTGAGCACAGCCACCGTCATCAGGGCCACAGCTCCGGCAAACCGTCCCACCCCACCGTAGAGCGCCAGACGGTAGAGGGTGACACACGCACCGGTTATTGCCGCCGTGAGCACCATGTCGACGCGGCAGGCACCGGCGCCCCTCCACACTTCGACCGTGGTGATGGTAAGAAGGGCGGCGGCAAAGGCCCGGCCACCGCTCCATCCCATATCACGCCTCACAAATGAAGCCACAGTGGCACCAATGGCCATACAGGCCAGTATGCTCGGGAGGCGCGCAGTGAGCTCGCTCACACTACCGAAGGGGAGCGACAGCATAGCAATCATCCATGCCAGAAATGGGGGCTTGTAGGGAATATCGGCGCCAAAACTAACAGGAAGCACCCAATCGCCGCTCATTAGCATCGAAAGGGCAACGATGGCCTCGCGCGGCTCGCCTTTTGTGTTGAATGGAGTGAGGGCGGCGGGGATCACCAGCATCACAGCCGCGGCAATCATGACAGCCCATGCCGGATGGCGGCGGCAGAAAGAGGCCGCTATCCGCATTATTTCTTGTGACATATGGGGGATTAATAGGGGTCGATGGTTGCAAAGGTAGGTATTTTGGCCGAAGTTACAACAATTATCGCTAATTTTGCAGACTCAAATGGACAGCACTACGACACTACTTATTATCAATCCCAAAGCGGGAACCGACTCGAAGCGGGGCATAGAGGAGATGGTGACCACGCGGCTCGGTTTCCGTCCCGAGGTAGCCTATACCAGCGGGCGTGGCTCGGCCCATATACTCGCATCGGAAGCGGCTGCACGCGGTGTCACCACAGTGATCGCTGCAGGAGGCGACGGTACGATCAACGAGACTGCCGGAGCGCTGCTCAATACTTCTACAGCTTTGGGTATCATACCCTGCGGGTCGGGCAACGGACTGGCTCGCCATCTCAATATCCCCATGGATCCTGCCGGAGCTGTAGATGTGATAGCCTCAGGGCATATAGAGCGCTGCGACTATGGCACGGCCGATGGATCGCCATTTTTCTGCACCTTCGGGGTAGGCTTCGATGCGGCAGTGTCGGCCAAATTTGACAAGGCCGGCCGACGCGGTCGGCTGACATATCTCCGCAACACCTTTCTGGAATATATGTCGTATCATCCCGAGACCTACACCATCAGGGCTGCGGGCAAGGTGATGACCGACAAAGCATTTCTCGTGGCGGTGTGTAATGCCTCGCAGTATGGCAACAACGCCTACATAGCACCTCACGCCTCGATGACCGACGGCCTGCTCGATGTGACAGTGATACATTACGGGTCGCCCCTCACCACAGCTCTTGTGGGTGTGGATCTGCTGACAGGATTTATTGAGCGCAATATGCTCATCCACACTTTTCAAGCAAGCGAAGTGACGATCGAGCGCAACGGCCCCGGCCCGGCCCACCTCGACGGCGAGCCACGTCAGCTTGGCCCGACGATAGAGATAAGCTGCTACCCGGAAGCACTGAGCCTCTTCACGCCCGTCGATACCGAGACATTCAAACCGATCATAACGCCGGCGCGGGCATTGCTTCGCGACGTGCACTATGCTATAAAGCAGATATTCAATAAGTAACAACACAACCATCCAAACTACCCCAATCATATCATCATGGCACTCCAATGCGGCATAGTCGGCCTCCCAAATGTGGGAAAGTCAACACTCTTCAATTGTCTGAGCAATGCAAAGGCCCAGTCGGCCAACTTCCCTTTCTGCACCATCGAACCCAATGTGGGAGTGATCACGGTGCCCGACGACCGGCTGACCAAACTCGTGGAGATGTGTCAGCCTAAATCTGTGGTGCCCGCCACGGTAGAGATTGTCGACATAGCCGGCCTTGTGAAGGGCGCGAGCAAGGGCGAGGGCCTCGGCAATAAATTTCTGGCCAACATACGCGAGACCGATGCCATAATACATGTGCTCCGTTGCTTCGACGACGACAATATAACTCATGTCGACGGGTCGGTCGACCCGGTGCGCGACAAGGAGATCATCGATGCCGAGCTGCTCCTTAAGGATCTTGAGACAATAGAGAGCCGGATTGCCCGCACTCAGAAGCAGGCTCAGACCGGCGGCGATAAGACAGCCAAGATGCAGTATGAAGTGCTTGCACGCATCAAGGAGGCGCTCGACAAGGGTCTCCCCGCCCGCTCGGTGGAGCACGATACTGTCGATGAGCAGCGTTTTGCCCGCGAGCTCTTCCTTCTCACCTCCAAGCCGGTGCTCTATGTGTGCAATGTCGATGATGCGTCGGCCGCTACCGGCAACGCCTACACCGAGGCTGTGGCCAAGGCCATAGAGGGTGAAAATGCCCAGATGCTCATTGTGGCCGCTGCCACCGAGGCTGATATCGCGGAGCTCGACACATGGGAGGAGCGTCAGGAGTTTCTGGCCGAGATAGGGCTGAGCGAGAGCGGCGTGAGCCGTCTGATACGCGCCGCTTATTCTCTGCTCGATCTTCAGACCTATTTCACTGCGGGCCCCGACGAGGTGCGCGCCTGGACATTCATGCGCGGGTCGAAGGCTCCGAAATGTGCCGGCATCATCCACACCGACTTTGAAAAGGGATTTATCCGCGCCGAGGTGATCAAGTATGACGACTATGTGGGCCTCGGCTCCGAAGCTGCCGTGAAGGCCGCCGGCAAGATGGGCGTCGAGGGTAAGGAGTATGTGGTGCAGGACGGCGATATCCTCCACTTCCTCTTCAATGTGTGACCCCCCGCCGGGTCACAGACCGGAATAAGCCGATGGCCGGAACCTGCATCTCAGGCTCCGGCCATCGGCTTATTGTGGCGGAGAGGGAATCAGCGACGGGTGAGGAATGAACGTAGCGATTCGACCACTGTGGAGTGGTGGGGCGAGGATGGGTTGAAGCCCCAGCCGTGGCCTCCGTCGGGGAGCACTATCATTTCGGCGGGAGTGCCGGCCTGACGCAGGGCCGAGTAGTAGTTGAAGCTGTTGACGGGGGGCACAGCGCGATCGTCGCCGCTTAGCACGATATATGCCGGGGCTACTCCGGGCTTCACTGCTTTGTCGGCCGACCATTGGCCGACGAGTTTGCGCGACGGTTTGTCGCCGATAAATCCGCGTCGTGTGCCGCTGTGGGTTATCCTATCATCGAGCGAGATCACGGGGTAGAAAAGGATCTGGAAGGCTGGAGAGCACGCATCGGTAGGGTGAGTTGCCATGGTCGAAGCAAGGTGCCCGCCGGCAGAGAAACCCATTATACCTATGTCATCAGGGTTGATGCCCCACTCCGAGGCATGGTCAGTCAGTATGCCAAATGCTTTTTCGACATCGTTCATGGGTATGGTGGGGTCGCCGCCGGGGAGGTTGTAGTCGACAACGGCAAATGCGATGCCGAGACTGTTGAATAACGGAGCCCAGGCATATCCTTCATGGTCGGTGGCCACCATGGAGTAGCCGCCACCGGGGCAGCACACCACGGCCCGGCCGGTGGCAATGGCTCTGTCGGGCAGAAAGAGACGCATGCGGGGATTGTCGAAGTCGATTACGGTGGCTGTCATGGCTGAAGTATCGGAGGTTGTGCGGGTAAGCGTTTTGGCGAAATGGTCGACCTGCGGGTGAATGGATTTGCTCCAGTAGGGGCCGGTATGGGCGCCGGGATATGTGGCATATACATGGGGGATGTGGCGGCGCGAGAGCACGGAGTCGAGGGCGCAGTTGACACCGTAGAAGAAGTCGTCGGTGCCGCAGTCAAAGAATATGTCGAGCGACCGGAGGGTGGAGTCGGGAAGCGTCTCGGCGAGGGTCATCACGGTGTGAGTGTCCCACACTTCGGGCACTGAGTCGCGCTTGCCGAGCCAATGGGCCATGCGCCAGGAGTCGGGGAAGGGGCGGATATCGACGCCGCCGCTTGTGGCTCCGGCGTGGCGCCATATGTCGGGGTGGCGCATGGCGAGCCACAGACCGCCGTGGCCGCCCATGCTGAATCCGGTAATGGCGCGCGATTCGGGGCGGGCGATGGTGGGATAGAGAGAGTCGATAGCGGGCACGAGCTCGCCGGTGATGAAGCTCTCCATCTGCATCTCAGGTTGGGCGGGTGAGTCCCAGTACCAGCAGTTCATGCCCGAAGGACACACCACGATCAACTCCTTTGTACGGGCAATCGAGTCGATGTCGGCCAGTTCGGGCCATTTGCGGTAATCGCCGCCATAGCCGTTGAGCAAGTAGAGGGTGGGATATGGACCTGGGCCGTCGGGGGCGGCTACGGTCACTTTCATGGGCTGGGGTAGCTTGGGCGACTGCAGGGTAAGAGTGTCGGCCACTACGGCTGCGGCTGCCTGAAAGGTGCCGAGGGCCAGAAAGCCAGCGGCGATCAGAGATACTAATTTAGGCATTGGAGATAAGGATGGATTGACGTGGAAGGGGGATTATTCCTGGGGATGCTTGCGCCAGTATTCTTCGAGGGGTGTGGCGATATTGAAGTAAAAACCGCCGAGGTTATGGCCTTCGGCATCGGCCACGGAGATATATTCGTAGCAAGGCTCGATGAAGATATGCTTCTTGGCTGTTAGTCCGAGGGCATTGAGCAGGATATATTCATGCTGGGGCTCGATGACAAACCAGGCGTTTTCCTCGTCGGTGCCGGTGCCGGTGGATAGGATTGCCATGAGCAGCAGCCTTACCTTATAGTTCCAGATGTCGGCCAGCGAGGTGCGTCCGCGGGCACGCAGAGCACGCGACAGATTGATCATCTGCACCAGATCAAACGGGTTGTCGGCCAAGGCAGCCGAGGAGTATTTGATTACGGTATCGCACTCGGCACGGGTGAGCATTGCGCGGTTGAGCAGGGCCGAAGGGTCGGCGGCCTGATAGGCCGAGGGTCGGTAGGCGTCGTAGTCTTCCGAGAGCATGGCGCCGAGGTAGAGCCTGCGGTACTTGTCGAGCTTCATGGTGGTATCGTTCCGCTCAAACTCCTCCATCAGGCGAGGGTAATAGTAGGGGGAAGTGCGGTCGGTGATCTCGGAGTAGATTGAGTCGATGTCGGGTCGCTCCCGCGGGAGATTGTCAATGAGCGATTGGGCGCCCGCAGTGAGGGCGCTGATGATGATTACCGACAGAGATATCAGGAGTCGCATAAGAGAGAGGTTGGGGTTAGGATTGCTTTTGATCGTTGGGCTGCCCGGTGGCTGGGGAAGAGGCCGGCGGTTGGGTTCCGCTCTTTTTGTGTTCGGGATAGGGTATGCGTCCGTGGAACATCGTAGCGAGGCGGGATATGAAGGTGTCTTTGATGTCGCGTATGTCGCGGAATGATATGGGCGAGTCGTTGTGGAGGCCTTCGTTGATCTGGGTGTCGATGATACGGTTGACGAGGGTTGCGATTGCCTCGCGGGAGTGGTCGGAGAGCGAGCGCGACGCGGCTTCCACCGCATCGGCCATCATTAATATCGATGCTTCGCGCGATGTGGGATTGGGGCCGGGATAAGTGAATGGAGCAGGATCGACAATCTCGTCGGGGTGGCTGTTGCAGTAGGTGGTGTAGAAATATCGGGCAGTTCCGGCGCCGTGGTGCTGGGTGATGAAGTCGCGGAGCACCATTGGGAGCTTGGCTTTCTCGGCGCGCTTGAGCCCTTCGGTCACGTGACCGATCACGATCTTGGCGCTCTGCATGGGATCGAGGGCGTCGTGGGGGTTGACACCATGCTGGTTTTCGGTGAAGAATGCGGGATTGGACAGCTTGCCTATGTCGTGGTAGAGGGCTCCGGCACGGACGAGCTGCACCTTGGCGCCGATGCGGTTTGCGGCAGCGGTGGCGAGATTTGACAGGGCCATTGAGTGCTGGAATGTTCCGGGACATTCTTCAGAGAGCTCCTTGAGGAGTGGGTGATTGATGTCGGAGAGCTCCACGAGAGTCACCCTCGATGTGAAGCCGAAAATCTTTTCGAGCACAAACACGAGTATGTAGGCAAAGGAGATGAAGACTGCATTGATGGCGAAGTAGCCGAACATCCTTACGGAGAGGTGGGCGAGGGACCCGCTCTGGATTATCTCCATTGCGACGAAGCTCACCGAGTAGGCTCCGAACACGAGGAGGGCGGTGCGTATGAGTTCGGAGCGTTTTGATAGCTCGCGGATGGAGTTGACGGCCATCACTCCGGCAACCCACTGCAGGAATATGAACTCGAGGGGGAATGTGGCAACGATAGCAGCGCCGAGGATCGCCACATTGTAGGAGAAGAAGGCTGTGCGTGAGTCGAGGAAAACCAGAGATATTATGGCCACCATTGTGAAAGGCACGAGGTAGATGCCGGAGGGGAAGGTGGCGGCCATAAGAAGTCCGAAGAGAATGAATCCCGTGATGATAATCATCAGAAACGCTATGGTGCGGGGATTGTTGAAGTAGTCGCGGCGGTAGATGAACAGGAATGCGTAGAGGCTGCCGAACAGCAGGAGTAGATAGAGGATCCGTCCGAAAGCGGGAATAAACGATGAGGTCTCGTCGGCGGTTCCGCGCTCGGCAATCTCGGCTTCAAACGATTTCAGGGCAAGGATCTTTTCGCCGTCGACCACTTCGCCCCGGTCGATGATGCGCTCCCCTTTGACGTAGACCTTTGACGAGGCTGTTGCCACACGGTAGCGCTCCTCAAGCATGCGGGTATTTGCCACAGTGTCGAGCACCACATTGGGGTGCAGCAGCTCGGGGAGATGCACGGCGGCAATCGCGTCGCGGTAGCGGGTGTCGGAGAGTATGGAGTCGAGGCGGCTGTAGGCGGCTCTTGCCGAGAGGTAGTTGGTGGTGGGGATCGACACGGTGGTGTTGTTGTGGATCATCCTTACGGTCTTGAGCCGTCCGGCCTTAATGTCGGCATAAGTCTCCGGGCTGACTATTCCTCCTTCGGTTACTCGCCGGATGGCGTTGAGGAGTCTGTTTCGCTCCCCGGGCGAGAGGTTGACGTCGGGGCTCTCTTCGATGCGACGGCTCACCTCGCTGATAAGCAGCTTGTCGGCCGAAGCGTCGCGCTCGTATATAGGCTCGAAGATGCGGTTGATGCTGTCTTTGGCAGCCCTGACGGTTGCGGAGTCGGGCCTTACGGCAAAATCAAAGGGGGCTGTGAGGAGGGAGTAGTTCCACGGGCGCCCTTCCTCGTAGTTGTAGTTGCTGGCGGTGTCGCGCGGGAGGCAGTAGCCTATGATTATGACAGCCATCCCCAGTATTACCCATTTGATCCATGAATTGGTCCAGAAGTCGGACATGATTCCTGTCTCAGACTGTTTGCGGGGGAGGTTGGTGCCGCTGTTGAGGAGGGAGTCGAAGGCTGATTGTTCATAACAACGTAGGAGCAAGTAGGGTTTAAGATACTCTGACGGCGCTCTTGACGCCCTTTATTTTCTTTACTTTGGCGCAAAGTGAGTCGACAGCACCGGTGTCGTCGACCATCACACCGAGCCGGCACTCAAACACTTCCTTGTCGGCGGCTATGTTGAGTGCTCTGATGTCGATGCCGAGCTGGGTGGAAATCATTGCGGTGAGTTCCGACAATATGCCGTGGCGGTCGATACCACCAATGAGTATTTCGGCGCGGAATTTCTGCTGCACTACGTCCCAAGCCGTGGCGAGGATGCGGTTGCCGAAGCTGGCTTTGAGCACCTGCGCGCGGGGGCATGTGAGGGAGTGGACCTCGACTTGCCCGGCGTCGTTGATAAATCCCATCACATCGTCGCCGGGGATGGGACGGCAGCAGTCGGGAAAGATGAAGTTCTGGTCGGCTCCTCCGCAGTGGAGGTGATATATCTCCTTGGTGTTGATCCGGGCCGGGGATGGGGCGGGAGCGTCGCTGCCGGGCTCGGAGTCGTCTTTGCGGCGGCCAAACCGGAGAATTTTTTTGCAGAGGCTCTTATCGGAGTCCTTTGCGGGGCGTAGGATATAGCCGTCGAGCGAGATGTCGCCTCTGCCGAGGCGAAGGTAGAGGTCATCACGTGTGGTGACATGGTAATAGGCCATCATTTTGGTGAGGATCTCATTGGTGGGCTCAGACTGGCGCTCGCTGAGATAGTCGGCGATGATTGACCGTCCGCGCTCTATGTCGGGCTGCTGGATGCGGCGGAGTGCTGCTTTGAGCCTGGTTTTTGCTTTGGCCGTTGCGAGAAAGGCGAGCCACTCGGGCTTTGGCGTCTGGCTGCGTGAGGTGAGCACTTCGACCTGATCGCCGGAGCTGAGACGATGGCTCAGAGGCACGAGCTTGTGGTTGACCTTTCCGGCAATACATTTGTCGCCGATCTGTGAGTGGAGGGTATAGGCCATGTCGAGCACTGTTGCACCTGTCGGGAGTGTTATTAGTTCTCCTTTGGGGTGAACACCACAATCTCTGATGCAAATAGATTGAGCTTGAGGGTGTCGAGGAAGTCGATGGCGCTCGGATTTGGGTCGTCGAGGATATCCTTGATGGTCCGGAGCCACACATTGAGCTCGCTCTCCTCGTCGCTTTCTCCTCCGATTTTGTATTTCCAGTGGGCCGCAAACCCTTTTTCAGCAATCTCGTCCATGCGCCGTGAGCGGATCTGCACCTCGATCCAATTGCCGTCGGGGCCCATGACGGTGAGGTGGAGGGCCTGGTAGCCATTGGCTTTGGGTGCCGATATCCAGTCGCGAGTGCGGTCGGGGTGCAGACGGTAGAGGTCGGTTATGGCGGAGTATATCTGCCAGCAGGTAGCTTTTTCCTGGGTGGGGTCGTCGCAGTCGAAGATAATGCGCATGGCATATAGGTCATAGACCTCCTCGAAGGGCACATGCTTGGTCTCCATCTTGCGCCAGATAGAGTAGACGCTTTTTAGCCGCGCTTTAGCCTCATATTTGAGTCCCATCTTGGCAAGGCTCTCCTTGATGGGGGCGGAGAAGTCGTTGTAGATGGAGTTGCGTCGGCTCTCACTCTGCTTGATAAGGCCGGCTATGCGGGCATATTCGGCCGGGTGCTCATATTTGAAGCTCAGATCTTCGAGCTCGGTCTTGATGGGAAACAGGCCGAGGCGGTGGGCCAGAGGGGCGTAGATATAGAGAGTTTCGCCGGCGATCTTGTATTGCTTGTTGGGGGCCATCGAGCCGAGGGTGCGCATATTGTGCAGTCGGTCGGCCATCTTTATGAGCACCACTCTTATATCCTCGCTCATGGTGAGGAGGAGTTTTCGGAAGTTTTCGGCCTGGACAGAAGCCTTGTCGCCGAAAATGCCACCTGATATTTTGGTGAGCCCGTCGACAATGCGGGCAATCTTGGATCCGAACTGGCCTTCGATGTCTTCGACGGTATATTCGGTATCTTCCACCACATCGTGGAGCAAGGCAGCGCAGATGGATGTTGAGCCAAGGCCGATCTCGCGGCTTACAATCTTGGCCACTGCGATGGGTGGAGGATATAAGGCTCGCCCGAGCGTCGGCGCACACCCTTGTGGGCCTTTCGCGCGAATCGGAAGGCCCGCTCGATCATTTCCACCTTTTTGCGGTGGTTGCTGTTGATATAGCCCTGGAGGAGGTCGTTGAACTCCGATTCGACAAGGGCATTCTCCTCGGCAAGGGTCATGGCTGGCGTGGCGGGTTAGAGGATGGATATAAAGAGTGTAGTTTACAAAAATAGACAATCCGCGCCAAACCGCCAAGAAAAACCGGCTAAAACTGCAAAAACGCTCACCACCCCCCGGATTGGGCGCCCGAAGCCGCGATAGCGTCGCTGGATGAGCGCGGCGGGCGTCGCGGGAGAGTGCGCTCTTGCGCGTAGGTGCGTCGCGGGGTTTGAGCGAGGCGTGATGGGGCGCGATGGTGGGCGATTTTGCGGGTAGATGGGGCGTGGGGTTGGGCGAGGGGAGATGGCGCGTTAGCGCCCGAAGCCCCCTTGGGGCGGACCTTGGGGGTAGCCCGCGGCAAGAGCGCGCGTAGCCGCCGCAGCCGCGGGTCAGCGCGGAGCCCCGCGGCGTCGCTCAGCGTCAGCCGAGCCCCTTGGGCGGCGCGAGGGCGTCGCGGTGGGGGCTCGGCTGACGCTGAGCATATTTCTTTTTCGCTCTTTTATCCACGGGCTGCGGCGGCTACGCGCGCTCTTGCCCGTGGCTACCCTTCAGGGACGCCGCTATGCGGCTTTGGGCGCTACGCGCCGGGTTGGCGTCGCGGGAGAGTGCGCTCTTGCGCGTAGGTGCGTCGCGGGGTTTGGGCGAGGGGGGATGGGGCGCGATGGTGGGCGATATTGCGGGTAGATGAGGCGTGGGGTTGGGCGAGGGGAGATGGCGCGTAGCGCCCGAAGCCCCTTTGGGGGCGGACCTTGGGGGTAGCCCGCGGCAAGAGTGCGCGTAGCCGCCGCAGCCGTGGGTCAGCGCGGAGCCCCGCGCCTCGCTCAGCGTCAGCCGAGCCCCTTGGCGGCACGGGCGTCGCGGTGGGGGGCTCGGCTGACGCTGAGCAATTTCTTTTTCGCGCCTATATCCACGGGCTGCGGCGGCTACGCGCGCTCTTGCCCGTGGCTACCCTTCAGGTGTGCCGCTATGCGGCTTTGGGCGCTACGCGCCAAGTGGGTGACGCGGGAGAGTGCGCTCTTGCGGGTAGGTGCGTCGCGGGGTTTGGGCGAGGCGTGATGGGGCGCGATGGTGGGCGATTTTGCGGGTAGATGAGGCGTGGGGTTGGGCGAGGGGGAGGCGCGTAGCGCAAGAAGCCCCTTTGGGGGCGGACCTTGGGGGTAGCCCGCGGCAAGAGCGCGCGTAGCCGCCGCAGCCGCGGGTCAGCGCGGAGCCCCGCGGCGTCGCTCAGCGTCAGCCGAGCCCCTTGGGCGGCGCGAGGGCGTCGCGGTGTGGGGCTCGGCTGACGCTGAGCAATTTCTTTTTCGCGCTTTTATCCACGGGCTGCGGCGGCTACGCGCGCTCTTGCCCGTGGCTACCCTTCAGGTGCGCCGCCACGCGGCTTTGGGCGCTACGCGCCGGGTTGGGAAGGGCGCGCTCTTGCGCGTAGGTGCGTCGCGGGGTTTGGGCGAGGGGAGATGGGGCGCGATGGTGGGCGATTTTGCGGGTAGATGAGGCGTGGGGTTGGGCGAGGGGGCGGCGCGTAGCGCAAGAAGCCCCTTTGGGGGCGGACCTTGGGGGTAGCCCGCGGCAAGAGCGCGCGTAGCCGCCGCAGCCGCGGGTCAGCGCGGAGCCCCGCGGCGTCGCTCAGCGTCAGCCGAGCCCCTTGGGCGGCACGAGGGCGTCGCGGTGGGGGCTCGGCTGACGCTGAGCAATTTCTTTTTCGCGCTTTTATCCACGGGCTGCGGCGGCTACGCGTGCTCTTGCCCGTGGCTACCCTTCAGGTGCGCCGCCACGCGGCTTTGGGCGCTACGCGCCGGGTTGGCGTCGCGGAAGGGCGCATGGAGGGTGATGGAGGTGGTTACTCTTTGAATCTGACGATGGCGAGGATGGGGTTGGCTTCGTCGTCGAGCCGGTTGACTATTGATTCGACTTCGGGCGCAGACGGCCTTCTTCGTGGTAATCAAACAGTCGTTCTGAGGGGATGGTGTAGCAGAAAGTGTTTTCGGGGCCTGTTGTGGGGCGATAGGTGAGCGATCCGTCGGGGGTGCCTTCGGCGAGGTAGGGATGGCGCATGTCAAATTTGTGGATCTGTCCTGTCTGACGGTCAAAGAGGTAGTAGCCCGACACTTCTTCGTCGACTTCTATGTGGTTGGCGGTGACGCTAAGGATGCGGGTGTATTCGAGGGCTATGTAGCGGCCGGAGGCGAATTTGACTGACACGCGGTCGGGTATGGCACGTTGGCGGTCGATATTGTCGAACACTGCTATGGGGGTAAGGGCACCGGCTGCATATTCGTAGAGGGTGTCTGTGGCAAGGTCGCTGATGATGAATCCGTTGTGGCTGCGCACCATCGGCTCCAGCCCCAATGTCACGGCTTGCGCCTGGTTGCCTCCGAGGTGGAAGGTCTGGGAGCCGCCTAAGGGATGGGACACGGCAAGGGGCAGGTTGGTTTTCTCGCCTGTCTTCTTGTTGATGAGATGATAGCGGTAGGGCTTTTCATTGTCGGCGAGTGGCTCTATCTGGACTCCGTCGCTGTCCCAGGTGATGAAGTGGTCGTCGTCGTAGTTGTCGGTTGATGATGTGAGCCATAGTTTGTCGGCCGGGACTGCACTTCTTTTCAGGTTGCCGTCGAGATCGTAGGTGAATATGTTTTTACGGCCATTGATGGCATAAATTTCGTTTTGGTTGATGTCGATGAGCGCATATGACATGAAGGGGTATTCGCCGGGCCCATTGCCGAAGCGGTCGACTGATCGGATGAAGTGGCCCTGACGGTCGAAGAAGAGGAAGCGGTGGGCCATGATGTCGGAAGCCACAATCAGGCTGTCGTTGATGCCGAAGCTGAGTCCGAATGAAAAGACGCTCTCGTCGGTTGTCTCCAAGGGGATGTATTCGATGTCGGCGTAGTCGTTGATGTCGATTGTGTGACGGTCGATTGAGGCGCTCCAGTCGATGTGTGGCAAATCGGTTGAGTCGGCGCTCTTGTCGGCGCAAGAAGCAAGGAGGAGTGACATGACGGGTGTGAGGGAAAGGATCAGACGGGCGGTTCGTGTCATGGTAGTGATTGGCTGATGAGGAGATGTGGGCCTCATGCGGCTGTAAAGCTACTTAATTATTTGTCACAAACCAAATTTATTGACGGCTGGATGGGAGAAAAATGATCGCCCCGGAGCGATGATGGCTCCGGGGCGATCTATGCGGATAGGTGGGATCAGCGGATGGGGTGGTATTCGACGAAGGCTTCGATGGCTTCGTAGGAGGCGAGGCCGAGTCCTTCGTAGAGCTGGGCGGTGCCTCGGTTGCGCTCTTCGGCTCGCTGCCAGAAGAGGCGGTCGTCGTTGCCGAGGAATGGTGCGTTTTCCATCTGGCTCTGGTGTTTGAGGATGGAGTTGCGCTTGAAGCGGAGCTCTTCGGGGGAGATGGGGACAGCCATTTCGATGTGGTCGATTTCCCATTCGGCCCATGCTCCGCGATACATCCATATGCGGCAGTCTTTCATCCACTCTTCGTCTTTCTGCTCGTCGATTACGGCGAGTACGGCATCGGTGCACACGCGGTGGGTGCCGTGGGGGTCGGCGAGGTCGCCTGCCACGAATATCTGGTGGGGCTTGACGGAGAGGATGAGGTCGCGGACGATTGCTATGTCGGCTTCGGAGAGGTCGCCTTTCTTGATGGTTCCGGTCTCGTAGAATGGGAGCCGGAGGAAGTGGATGTGGTCGGGCTTGACTCCTACGTAGTTGCAGGCTCCGGTTGCTTCGGCCTGGCGGATCATGGTCTTGAAGTAGCGGATGTCGGGGTGTCCATGTCGCCGGCGGCTTTCTTGGCCACGAATGATCGGATTTCGGCGCTCTTGGTTTTCCAGTCGGGGGTGTTGATGCCGAATTTGTCGGCTATGCCGTCCATGAGCATCACGTAGCGCATCATGTCTTCGTCGCCTACGGCTATGTTGCCTGAGGTTTCGTAGGCCACGTGTACGTCGTGTTTCTGGTCAACGAGGCGCTTGAGTGTTCCGCCCATTGAGATCACGTCGTCGTCGGGGTGGGGAGAGAATACGATGACGCGCTTGGGGTAGGGGTTGGCGCGCTCGGGGCGGTATGTGTCGTCGGCGTTGGGCTTGCCTCCGGGCCATCCGGTGATGGTGTGCTGGAGGTCGTTGAATATCTTGATGTTGACGTTGTAGCCTGATCCGTAGAGGGCGAGTAGCTCTCCGAGGCCCCAGTCGGTGTAGTCTTTGTCGGTGAGCTTGAGGATGGGCTTTCCGGTCTGGTGGCAGAGCCATACGATGGCTCGGCGGGTGAGCTTGTCGGTCCATTCGCATGATGTGACCTTCCAGGGCATTGATATGCGTGTGAGGGCGTCGGCAGCAGCGAGGTCGACCACAAGCTTGGTGTGGGGATGGTTCTGGAGGAATGAAGCCGGAGTCTCGGCCGAGGGCTCTTCCTCGACGGTGCGCCGCACAACGGCAGAGCGGTTTTCGCCCCAAGCCATTGCGAGTATTCGCTCGGACGAGAGAATGTTTGCCACACCGAGGGTGATGGCGGTGGTGGGGGCCCACTCGCTCTTGTATTCGTTGCCGATGTATTGGCGGAGCTCGTTGCCGAGGAGCACCAGGCGGGAGAGGGTGGCGGCTGACGATCCGGGCTCGTTGAAAGCGAGGCAACCCTGCGGGCCTACTTCGAGCACAGTGAGGTCGAGGCCTCCTTCGTCGGCTATGCTCTGTTCGTAGGCCTTGCAGTATTCATACATGTTTTCTTTGGTTACTGCAGGGTCGATCGAGCGGATGTTTTCGGGGAGGATGGCCACGTGGTCGAGGAGGACGTCGCGGAGGCGCTTGAGGGTCGAGGGGCCGTCGGGCTCGAGGGGGAAGAATTCGCAAAGGTTATAAACGATGACCTTAGAGAAGTCGACCTTGCCCTCGCCGGCGAGGGTGATGAGGCGGGAGTAGGTGGAGTGGTGCATGAACCGGCACCGAGGGCAATGACTGCGCGGCCTTTCTTGTCGATGGCGCGGTTGATGATGCGAACCATCTCGTCGGCGAGGTAGTCTGACCCGTCGGCGGGCGATTCGAATATGCGGGTATAGACATTTTCCTCACGAGTGAGAGCCGCAAGCTCTATCTCGCTCTGAGGGTCGTAGTAACGGCGGGGAATATGCTCGAGTTTGATCTGCGAGCTAAGATTAGTTTTCATGGGGAAACTGTGTATAAGAGCGGGGAGGACGGGCCTTCGCGCTATGGTTATTTTCTTTTGCAAAACTAATTAAAACACTCTGATTTTGCAAGCCAAAAAGAGTTAAAGGCGCTATGAAGACGATCCCGGGGAACACCATGGGCGTTCTCCGGGATCGTGGGAGGGGGCAAGTGATTACTGCTTCTTGAGGCTGATGGCAAATCCGCCACCTCGGGCCATGTGGACGGGGATCACGGTCGAGGAGTCGACTGTGGAGGTGGTGATCACATAGGCTTCGGGGTTGGTGAGGGCATCGGCCTCGGGAGCGTCGGCATAGATGGTTGCTTCATACGATGCGCCTGCGGGGAGGAATGAGAGGCTGAGTTGATAGTCGAGGGGCTCGTTGGCCACTCCGCCCACATACCAGTCGGGGCTCTTCTTGTCGCGGCGTGCCACGATGATATATTCGCCGGGCTCGGCGGCGAGGTAGCGGCTCTCGCTCCAGTCGACGGGCACATCCTTTATGAATTGGAAGGCGTCGGGCTTTTCCATGTAGTGTTCGGGGAGGTCGGCGGCCATCTGGAGGGGAGAGTACATGGTGAGGTATACACCGAGCTGATTGGCGGTGGTGGCGCGCTTGTGCTCCTTGTTGCCTGGGGCAAACGATCCGAGGTCGGTGCGGAAAATGCCGGGGGTGAAGTCCATGGGTCCGCCTTTGAGGCGGGTGAATGGGAGGATTGTCTCATGGGCGGTCGACATGTTCTGATATTCGGTGCCGAGAGCGCTCTCGTTGCCTACGAGGTTGGGGTAGGTGCGGGCAAGGCCTGTGGGGCGCACCGCCTCATGGGCGTTGACCATGATCTTGTGGTCGGCGGCGCGGCGTATGGCGTTGAGATAGTGGCGCACGGAGTTCTGGTTATAGTGGTTTTCGCCCTTGGGGAGGATATTGCCTACATATCCGCTCTTGACGGCATTGTAGCCGTAGGTGTCCATTAGGGAGTAGGCCGAGTCCATCCACTGCTCGTAGTTGGGGATCGATCCGGAGGTCTCGTGGTGCATCATGAGGCGGATACCTTTGGAGTGGGCATAGTCGTTGAGCTCCTTGAGGTCGAAGTCGGGGTAGGGGGTTACGAAGTCAAATACGAATTCCTTTTCCTTTCCAAACCAGTCTTCCCAACCGGTGTTCCAGCCCTCGACGAGTAGCTGGTCAAAACCATTTGCGGCGGCGAAGTCGATGTAGCGCTTCACATTGGCAGTGTTGGCGGCGTGGCGTCCGTGGGGCCGGGCCTTAGAGTAGTCGAAGGTGGCGAGGTCGAAGTTTTCGGCGTCGGTGTAGCTCCAGGCGCTCTTGCCGGTGATCATCTCCCACCACACACCCATATATTTGACAGGCGTGATCCACGAGGTGTCGTCGTAGGGGGTGGGATCGTTGAGGTTGTAGATGATGTCGGAGGCGAGGATATCGGTTGCTTCATCGCCTATCATGACCACGCGCCAGGGGGTGCGGAACGGGAGGCCGACAACAGCCTTGGTGCCGTCGGGGAGAGGGGTGAGCCAAGAGCGGAATGTGAGTGTGGATGGGTCGAGATCGAGGTGCATTGCGGGGAAGTCGACCAGAGCGGCCTCGTGGATGTTCATGTAGAGCGAGTCGCTTCCCTTGAGCATGAGTGAAGTCTGCACGCCTGTGGGGGAGAATCCGGTCTGGCTCACATTGCCGAGCTTGTCGGTGCCTTCGTTGATGGATCGGATCTCGCTCAGGCGAGAGCGGTTGTATTCATATTCCTGGGTGTCGTAGTCGCCGGGAATCCACCAGGCGGTGAGGTCGGAGGGCATTGCAAACTGCGAGTACTCGTCGGTGATCACGAGCGAGTCGGAGCCTTGGCGGGGAAGATGTAGCGGAAGGCTATGCCATCGTCGTAGACGCGGAAGGCGATGTTGAGCAGGCGGTCGGCGCCGGAAGAGCTCTTTTTGGTGAGCCGGACGTTGAGAGCGGTGTAGCGGTTGACGATGGTGTCGTTTTCGCCCCACACGGGTACCCAAACCGAGTCGACGCTCTCCATAGCGGGGCGGGCTGCGAAGCTGAAGCCGGAGTGGAAGTCGGGGTCGGCAGGGTCGGCCACCTCAAATCCCATCAGGGATGGGCGCACAACGGTGTCGCCGTCGAAAGTCACAGCATAAGATGGACACCCCTCGGAGTTGAGGGCAAAGGTGAGATGGATCCGTCCGTCGGGCGAAGCGACAGAGCAGTCGCTCCCCGTTGGGGCACATCCCTGAGTGGCCAGCAAAGCGATTGCGGCCAAGGCAGCTAGAAAACTTTTCATAAAAACCAAGTAATGAATGATATAATCTTGTAAGTATTGGGGCGTGGGGCGATCAAGGCTCCGGCGCTATCTCCGGTGGCAAAATTAACAAAAACTTCGTTATGCTCCAATATGTGAGAGTATTAAAACTTGCGGCCGGAGAGCAAAAAAAGACACCGCAGCTACCCGGAAGGGTGACTGCGGTGTCGCGACTTATTTGAGCCCAGCGCTACCTTGACAGGGGCGCGGCGGCTATATTCAAATAGTTATAAGCTATTATTCGGCGGGAGCAGCTTCAACTACTTCCTCTACGATTACAGTGGTGTCACCGGCAACGGTGTCAACTACTTCCTCAACAGCGCCAACAGCCTCAACTGCTACGGTGTCAACGGTTTCTTCGGTGGCTTCAGCAGCCTTGTTGTTGCAAGCGGTGAAAGCAACTGCAGCAACGATGGCAGCAGCGGCTACGAACGACTTTTTCATGACTTTTTTGGAATATTTGGATTGTTTTAAAATTTTCGTTTAGGGTACAATCAGGGGTTGATTCCTAAATTGCGGGGCAAAAGTACGATAAAAAATTATGCTGTACAACATAATTCTGTAAAAATTATCGAAATTTTAACATTTAGGCTCCTTCGGTGGGGATGAGGGAGGTGCCGTCGACAGCTGCGAGGCGGTCGGCAAGAGCTTGGGCGCGGTCGGCGCGTATGGAGAGGTCGAGGCGGCAGGTGTTGTCGAAATCCTGCGCGGCAACCCTTGCGTCGGGGTCGGCTTTGACGATCTTCATCACATCGTTCATGGCCTGATAGGGGAATGTGAGGCTCACTGTGGTCTCCTCACACCTCTCCACCCGCTCAGCCTCGGCGAGGGCCAGGGCGGTGGCTTCGCGGTAGGCGGCAATGAGGCCGGATGGGCCGAGCTTGATGCCGCCGAAGTATCTCACCACTGCTACGGCCACATTGGTGAGCCCTTCGGAGCGTATCTGGCCGAGGATGGGCCGACCTGCGGTGCCCGAAGGCTCGCCATTGTCGCTTGAGGCCGATATGTCGGCTGCGGCACCTATCAGATAGGCCCAGCAGCAGTGTCGGGCGTCGTGATACTCCTCGGCCACGCCGGCAATAAGCTGCCTCGCCTCCTCGGGCGAACCGACCGGGAAGGCGAAGGCAATGAAGCGGCTCAGTTTCACCGTCAGCCGGCCCCGTGATGGGGCGGCTATGGTGGTGTAGGCCGAAGATGAGTAGTCGTGTCGTGCCATCAGGCAGGATCAGAGGATGAGCATGGCGTCGCCGTAGGCACCGAAGCGGAATTTTTCTTTCACGGCGGTGTCGTAGGCTTTCATCACCAGATCGTAGCCGCCGAATGCTGCAACCATCATGAGCATGGTTGAGTAGGGGAGGTGGAGGTTGGTGATGAGGGCGTCGGGGGTCTGGAAGTCGTAGGGGGGAAGATAAACTTGTTGGTCCAGCCGGAGTAGCTCTTGATGTGGCCGTTCATGCTCTCGACGGTGGCGAGGGCGCGGAGCACCGAAGTGCCGACGGCACATACGCGGTGGCCTGCGTCCTTGGTGGCGTTGATGCGGTCGGTGAGTTCGTCGGTCACCTCCATCTGCTCGGAGTCCATGCGGTGTTTGGTGAGATCTTCCACGTCGATCTCGCGGAAGTTGCCGAGGCCGGAGTGGACGGTGATGAAGGCCTCTTCGACCCCTTTGATGCGGAGCCGGGTCATGAGCTCTCGCGAGAAGTGGAGCCCGGCGGCGGGTGCCACTACCGCGCCTTCGCGGCGGGCGTAGATGGTCTGGTAGCGTTCGGCATCCTCAGGTTCGGCCTCGCGGCCCATGTAGAGGGGTATGGGGGTTTGACCGAGGGCATAGAGGCGGCCTTGAATTCGTCGTGTGGCCCGTCGTAGAGAAATCTCAGGGTGCGGCCACGCGAGGTGGTGTTGTCGATCACCTCGGCCACCATCGAGTCGTCGTCGCCAAAGTAGAGCTTATTGCCTATGCGGATCTTGCGGGCGGGCTCCACCAGCACATCCCAGAGCTTGTTTTCGGCATTGAGCTCGCGGAGCAGAAACACCTCGATGCGGGCGCCGGTGCGCTCCTTGTTGCCGTAGAGGCGTGCGGGAAACACCTGAGTGTCGTTGAACACCATCATGTCGCCATCGTCGAAGTAGTCGAGCACCTCGCGGAAGATGCGGGGTGTGATTTCGCCGGTGCGGCGGTCGACCACCAGAAGGCGGGCTTCGTCGCGCTGTTCTACCGGGTATTTTGCTATCAGCTCTTCGGGAGCTTAAACTTGAATTGGGAAAGTTTCATGCTTTGATTCTGAGTCGTGGAGGGGGTGTGGGAAGATGGGGGAGAGATACACTATATATAATAGGAGTAGATCAGTCGGGCTGAGGAGCGAGGGAGCAGTTGCGTATCAGCTCCACGGCGTCGTCGACGCTGAGGGCTGAGCCGAGTGTGGCGTCGCCCACGCGGTGCGGCGAAGGGCTGTGAGGTGGGCTCCCGATCCGAGTGCCTCGCCAATGTCGCGGGCGAGGGCACGGATGTAGGTGCCTTTGCTGCACACGATGCGGAGCGTGAGGGTCATGGCTTTCGGGGTCAAAGGCGGTCACCTCGATCTCGTCGATCACCAGCACCTTGGGCTTGAGCTCCACCTCGCGTCCTTTTCGGGCGAGGTCGTAGGCGCGCTTGCCGTCGACCTTGCAGGCGGAAAATGCGGGTGGCACCTGCTCGATCCGTCCGGTGAAGCGGGCTGTGGCCTGGTCGATCATGTCGCGGGTGATATGGTCGGTGGGGTAAGTGGCGTCGATCTCCGTCTCAAGGTCAAACGATGGTGTTGTGGCTCCGAGCTTCAGAGTGGCCACATACTCCTTCACTCCAGCCTGAAGCGAGTCGATGAGCTTTGTGGCGCGTCCGGTGGTGACGATAATCACGCCGGTGGCGAGGGGGTCGAGGGTGCCGGCGTGGCCCACCTTGAACTTCTTGATGCCGAGGCGTCGGGTGAGGGTGGAGCGGAGGCGCTTCACCACATCAAATGAGGTCCATTCGAGGGGCTTGTCGATGATAAGCACCTCGCCCGCTATGAAATCGTAGTCGCGTCCGGGTGTCACCATACTATACAAGCCAAGCCCATGAGGGCACAGTAGACTGCAAACCATATCATGCGGCCTCGGCTCACGATGTTGAGCATCCAGCGGCAAGCGAGGCAT
>PDYJ01000036.1_pt1 | contig 32734 bp, 30 predicted proteins | sample 1430841 | NCBI WGS metagenome assembly PDYJ01 (sample SAMN07237672, study PRJNA390542) | Gut metagenome, whole genome shotgun sequencing project. | isolation source: fecal pellets | host: Mus musculus | place: USA: New York, NY | collected 2016-10 | reverse complement strand
ACGCAAGACCGGACGCTGGCATATTTAGATAAAAGAAAAAATATAAAAGAACTTTTTATTGAGAGTAAACGCGCACATGAAGAAGAATTTTTAGAAAAACTGAAAAAATCAGATACCGCTTTGACGGAAATGGCAAAGAGCCTGCACTGTGATGTGGCGGATCTGATACCGTTGGCTGATGATTTCAGCAACGCGACAATTTCAACCGAAGACTGGCACTCCACGTTTTCGGCTTTCAAAAAACATTTTCTCAACTGGGCCCGGCTGAGATTAAAAACGACTAAGAATGAGATACCCACAAAAAATCAACCCGAAAGAGGCTATAATCCAAATGCAGGCCGCCGCCGAGGACCGATTACACCCGATTGCGGACTTATCGAAGATTGATGCTTATAAGCAGTATTTCTTGCGTTGTGCGAAAGCCATTTGCCCCGGCTATATCGTCCGCGACGACCAACGTAATATTTTGAACGACATCGTTCATTGGGCTTTGAAAGATTACGATGGTAAACTTGACCCGGACCGGGGACTGTTGCTTTGGGGCGACATCGGCACCGGTAAATCAACGCTTCTACGCATAATCCGGCAATTCTGCCATGACATACGTCCTCCCAAAGATGGTATGCGGTATTGGTTTCGTATGACAAACGTCATCGACATCTGCGCCGAGTTTTCCGATGAATCACGCGACGGAGGCTATTATGCCATACAAACCTACATAACCAGTTCCCGGCAGGCGTTTGATGAGCTTGGCAGCGAGACAACACCTACCGGACGGTGGGGCAACTTTGAGAATGTCATGCAGTATGTTCTTCAGCGGCGATACGACCTGCGTGACAATCAGTTTACCCATGCCACTACAAATCTGTCACTTAAGCAACTGTCAAAGGTTTATTCACCTCGTATCTACGACAGATGCAAGGAAATGTTCAATTTCGTGGAGATTCGAGGCAAGACGTTCCGAAAAACCTATACATCCGAAGACGATGGCAAGACGTAGAACAGAAAAGAAGGTCAATATCTCAACGATTGACCGTAAACGGCTATATACCATATCAGAAGCAGCAAGAATACTTGGCGTAAGTCGCTCATATTTCTACTATTGCTTCGACCACGACGAGCATTTTCCCAAACCTACGCTCGTGAATGGTATGACACGGCTGAACGGAAACGACATCATAGAGATTATAGCCCTGCGCGGTCGCAAGGGGCTATAATCCCTGTCAGTTCCAGAGATACCACGGTGAGGGGCGCGGAGCGGAGAAGGCTTCGGAGAGGTCGATGGCGAGTAGCCATGCCTGGGTGCGTATGCCGTCCATGTCGGAGAGTGTCTGGGCATAGCGGCTCTCTCCGGCACCCGAAATCCGACACCACTGCCGCGCGAAGATGTCGGGTTGGAAAGCGTCGATGAACGACAGTATGTCGTCCACAAGCGAATCCGGTTTGCTATCGGTCATGTCGGCTGAGAAGCAGAATGACACTCCGCTCTCGGTATTCCGCCGGAAATCGAAAGAGGTGATGTTACCGTCTCTCACATTGGCGGTCACGCTCCAGCCGCATTTTGCGGCAACTTGGATTATGGTTTGTAAAATCATGTCAGTACACGTTTATGTCTGCCACGTCCGGAATGGAGGTGGCAGACCGAATTTTTCGGTAATGTCAGCCGTGGCACAACACCACGGCTGACGTGTTCGGTCAATCATAGAGGCGGTTCAAGAAGTCTTGAAGCCTCTTGTCGCTTATCTGCCCTATGGGGCATGGGGTGAAATACGGCATTTGTATCACACGGATAATGCCGAAGCCTTGTTTGCGGTAGTCAAGTTCGACATCGGCAAGTTCGTTGAGCGACACATAGCCATATTCATCTTCGCCGAGTCCGACCACTATGCAGAAAAGTGTTGTATCGTCTCCCTCTTTGCCTCCTTCAAGCACAAACCAACGGATATTTCCGATAGTGAATATCGCCACGCACACTGCGTTTCTCGCCTTGCCGTCCTGCGAGTACAGAGGATAGTCCTTTATGGCTTCCTCAAATTTTGGTGTCAACAGTCTGTTCATAGTCAGTCAAATTCAATTTCATCTTCATAAAGTTCAATCCTCGCGCCACTACTTACCTCGATGATGAAGCGGTAGCCGTTCAGTCCTACTATTGTGCCACGGTGGTAGCCTCGCCACGGTGTCAGCAACTCGCACTGGCGTCCGTATTCGGGAAAATCGGTGTCGTTCATACGCTTTTATCCTTTAGTTCTTTATATTCGGGGTCATAGATTTCATCGCCGTTCATCAGCGTGTCGTACATCATCGCTGCTCTCCGGGCTGCCGTTTCGTTCCGCTCATCGTAATAGCCGTTGTGGTAGTTGACAGCGAGCTGGCGGATATATGCCACGCACACCTTGAAAGCCTGCGACTGCAAGTATCGGTGTATTGTGGCGAGTGCCTTTCCTGTGTTGGTGGCTGATTGCATTTTGCCGTTGACAAAGTTGTCAAACGCCACGACAAATTCCTTGTCGTTCTTGGATATTGCTATTCCGTTATAATCTTCCATATTCTTATGATTTAGATTGTTGCCTGATTGTAGATTGAGGGTTCGGAGGTCACGTTGTAGATGTAGTTGCCACAGCGTACCAAAAGGCAGTTCTCGCCATAGTAGAGTTTTTTCATGCCCCTAATGGAGCCGGAGCGGTGGAAATTGGGGAACTGCCCGATATTGAGCCGTCTGCCCTCCGCTACTTTCATTCTTTTTACTCGCATAGTCCTTTGATGTTTGAGCGTTTGAGTTAATTTTTCTCCCTTTTGTTTGAAGCTCTTTGAGCTTCTCCGGCAGGGCTGGCCGTTTTTCGTGCAGTCCCACAACTGCGGCCATAAGGGAGGATAAGGCAAGTGTGTAGTCAGCGGCAAGCGAGGGATACCCATTTTTTCGGAATTGAGGGAGAAAAAATGTGGAGGCTCACGAGTGCGGACGCCGACCACAAGCGCAGCGTCACTTGACGTTCCACCCGGACGCAGTAATTTCGCACGCCAAAACGCCTGTCCCTGCCGAGGATCAAAATCTTCAAGGGAAAGAACCGGCCTCCGTTGCCCCTTGCCGTTTCAAAGTGCCAACCTTGAAGCGGCCACAGTCATCGTTTGCAGACTGGTATTCCAAAGAGAGGCGGCAACGCGAGAGTCGGGCGAAGGCTTGCCCTCGCTTTGCTCTGGCGTTGTCGCCGTCTTCGGCTTCAGCCGGACATCATATCCCAAATCAGAACTGCCCGAAGCTGAATCGGTGTGAGACACGGAATCAGCCGGGCAAACGGTAAACAGCACAAGGCGATGTGCCGTGCCTGTGGATCCGCGGGCCACTGACACGACTTATCGCCTAAATACTCACATCATTTGGGAGCAAGCGGTGGTGATAAGGTTGTGTGAGGTAATACGCCCGGGGCACTACCTCACGCTCCTGTCACTACGGCTTACCTCCCCTAAGTTTTCCATAGACGCGGCTTTTGGGAGGTGACGAGCAAAAGCCGCCCCGCGTGGTTGCAGGACGGCTCGGTGGTCGCTGTGACATTCCGCGATTGGAAGCCATTTGGATTTTCAGTCAAACCATTCGGGGTTACTTTCGCTGAGTATTGCGACAAGTTCGTTGTCGGGCAGCTTCAAGTCACTTTCGGAGGTATAGAAGAAGATTTCTTCATCGACACGCTCCGCTTCCTTGTCGGCGAAGCCGTCGCATTTGTCGGTGATTGGATAAGGCATAAGTGCGTTAAGCAATTCCAGCCCACCGATGATAAGGCTCTCGCCCTCGTTGCTTGTCACGATACGGCAGGTATAGTCCGTGCCCTTGTAGTTGATTTCAGTCGTTGTCATATCTTTCGGTTTTATGCACCCTGCTCTTCATAAGGATTGCAGGGTGCTGTTTATAATTCAGTCTATATCAATCCCGATAAAATGTTCATCATCAATCAGGGCATAGTAATATCCGTTGGCACAGCCACGATACTCTTTACTGAAGCCAGCGGCAATATCTCCGGCTTTATAGTAGTTATTGTTATCGTCCTTATCCTTGACCTCTATCCATAGGGAACCGTCATAACCACGGAAAGTGAATGTTCCGGAATTAAAGTTGCGCCGTTCTTTGAGAGCCTTTCTGAACTGTTCCACCGCCCAATAGCTATATCTGGAGATAGCGTCAAGGGATATTATCTCTCCGTCGATGCGAGTGCCGGTGGTAAGGCGGTTCTCGTAGCAGTCCTTTGTCGGGTCAGCTTCAAGACACTTGCGAACAAATGCAGACGGGAAAGTTGCACGCGAGGCGTAACGTTGGAATTTGGCTACGATATTCGTTGTCGGCTTTGTCACTTTTGAGATAGACAGCCAACATTTAATGTCGTTTGGGGGTATCGAATAGCCTCTCCTGCGAGAGCGTTTCGCAAACTCACATACCTTACTTTCAGTGGAGAGGAACAAGCGTCGGCGTTGTGTGCCAAAAGGAGTGGTGATGTCGAAAACACCATGATTGCGATATAGTATCGCTGACACATCTTCGTATTTCATATTCATGTGATTTGGATTATCGTTTGACTTTCGTGAGATAATGGCTACAAGGTCATCACATGACAGTCAGTGACTTCGGCAGGTAGTCCGAAAGCAGGGAAATGGGAGAAATATGGGTTGCACTCTCCCTCGGCTTCGGAAGTGGTGGTGACGGTCTGCACTTTGTTGTCGGCATACCACTTGTCAATCATCGCAATTTCGTCGTCTGTTAACCCTGTCGGGTCTCCGTTGATTAGATAGCATAACGCCCATGTCGGGATAGGTTCGATAAAGAACTCCATGACTGTATGTTTTAGTTGTGATACCCTAATATTGCCCCGATGTATAGCCTATCGCCCTTTTTCAGTCTGGCAATAATATCCATTAGGTCTGCGGAGCGTTCTGCCGTGCCTGCACCGCCATAGAACTCGGTCACGAAAAGAGCGTCTGTGCCAAGCGGATTGATAATGGCTTTTTTCAGTTGCCCTATTGGTCCGTTCCATTTCATCACGTTTGCAGGGGTAAGTTCGGCATATATAGCCTTGATGTTGTCGAAATGGGATTTTCGCCATATTGCGAAGCCACCATTGTAGGAAAGGGTGTTTTCATCAGTGGGTGTAAACATACCTTTCGGCAGGATATGTTCAAGAAGAAAGCGGATGTCGAACTTGCGTCCGTCCTCGGGGTTTTCGCACACATAGGATATGGAGGCGTTTTCTCCTGCCACTATACGGTCGATGTTCAGATAGTCGTTCTCGGCTATCGGCTCGGTGCTGATTTGATAAATAGTGTTGTGCATAGTCTTTTGGTGTTTGAGGGTTTTACTACGGTTTAATTCTTGTGGTCTCGCCAATTTTTGTGTCAGGGTGAACCGGGAACTCCCAGTTTACTTCATCATCAGGTAATGTGGAATGTATGTCACTGCCTATAACCAATCCGCAGTGCTTTTCAACATACTCCCTTGCCTGTGCCTCGTTTTCAGCCTCTATGTCGAAGAAGCCACTGAATATGTACTCTGTTCTGACTCTGAATTTTGCCATTATTTTTTTTGTGTTTGAGTTAATTTTTCCCTTTTGTTTGAAGCTCCTTGAACTTCTCCGGCAGGGCTGGCCGTTTTTCGTGCAGTTCCACAACTGCGGCCATAAGGGAGGATAAGGCAAGTGTGTAGTAAGCGGCAAGCGAGGGATACCCATTTTTTAGGAATTGAGGGAGAAATAAACGATTGAGTGAGAGCAGAACAAAATTTATTTTGGTATGCCGAGCGTGAGTTTATTGCGCAATGCGAAAAAATGCGGAGGCTCACGAGTGCGACGCCGACCACAAGCGCAGCGTCACTTGACGTTCCTACCGGACGCAGTAACTTCGCACGCCAAAACGCCTGTCCCTGCCGAGGCTCAAAATCTTCAAGGGAAAGAACCGGCCACCGTTGACCTTTGCCGTTTCAAAGTGTCAGCCTTGAAGCGGCCACAGTCATCGTTTGCAGACTGGTATTCCAAAGAGAGGCGGCAACGCGAGAGTCGAGCGAAGGCTTGTCCTCGCTTTGCTCTGGCGTTGTCGCCGTCTCCGGCTTCAGTCGGGCATCATATCCAAAATCATAACCGCCCGAAGCTGAATCGGTGTGAAACACGGAATCAGTCGGGCAACCGGAATAAAGATTATTGCTTCAAAGCTATAGTCTTAGATGAATATTGTTTGTGTACTTCATTAAGCATATTGTTTTGTCTTATTTCCCATGGATTAAATTGGACAATCAACGAAATAAATTGGACATATCCATTTGATTATACAATATCTAATAGCATCTTTCCGATAATATAGTGTTACTCAAAAACATAACCGCTACCTTTGCGATGTATTTATAAACCTAAATTTTTAACCAATGAAGACAGAATGTTTGAAGAAAATCCTCTTCGTGATTTTCGCTACAGTGCTTTCAGTTGGATTCATTGCGTGCCAAAATCAGATTGAGGATGTGCAGCCGATAGAATCCAACCAACCAGAAGTCGGGCTATTTAGCCGTTCTACATCGGAACTCCCCTTCCTTCAAGGAGCAGACCTTTCGTATATCAATGAACTTCAAGATGGAGGAGTCAAGTATTACGATAATGGCAACGAAGTTGACCCTTATCGCATGCTCAAAGAATATGGAGGCAACCTTGTTCGTCTCCGTCTTTGGCATAATCCCACAACATGGACTCAGTATTCCACTTTATCCGATGTGAAACGGAGTATTGGAAGAGCAAAGGCCGCTGGGTTAAACGTCCTTTTGGACTTTCATTATTCAGATTCATGGACAGATCCGGAGAAAAATCTTGTTCCAGAAGCTTGGCGACCAGTAGTGAAATATTCTGATATACTTGCCGATTCCGTGTACAATTACACATATCAGACCTTGACACACCTAATGAACACAAATCTTTTACCTGAATTGGTTCAAATAGGTAATGAGACTAACAAATCAATCATGGTCGCAGATAATGCTGACCTTGAACCTACAAATTTTGTTAGAAATACAAAATTATTTAATGCGGGCCTTCAAGCCGTTGCTGATTTCAATTCTGATAATAGAAAGAATATACAGACGATACTTCACGTTGCCATGAACCCCAATGATGCGATGTATTGGGTATCGAACCATAAGAAATACGGACTAAAATCATTCGACTTGCTCGGAGTTTCGTATTATCCTCAGTGGCAAGATTATACGCCGGCACAACTTGGAGAGTTTGCCGCTCGCCTCTACTCTACATATGGAGTTCGACTTTTTGTAGCAGAAACCGGTCATATATGGACGCGAGCATGGAACGATGACAATATTAATCTCATGAGTAAGATGTGTATGGGTTATCCAGAAACACCTTGTCCACAGCTTCAAAAAGATTTCCTTATTGAAGTAAAAGAGGCTCTTATAGCTAATGGTGGAGCTGGATTCAGCGCATGGGAACCTTTCTGGGTATCCGCAAATAATCAAACACTTTGGGGCGTTGGTTCCAATTGGGAAAACGTCGCATTTTTTGACTTCAATAATAATCTCCTGAAACATGGTGGTATGGAAGCTTATGGAGATTACAATGTGAAAGTAACTTTTGAAGTTAATATGTGGGAAGCCGGAAGCGATAAAAAAGGCTATATAACAGGAGACTTTACCGATGATGGCTTTGGAAATTGGCAAATAATACCAATGAAACAAGCAGAAGAGGGTTCTTCAACATATTATTTTGATACCTACTTGTGCCGGAACCAGAGCGGACGCTATTATTTCCTTTCTGACTCGACTTGGACAAGCCAAGAATATATCAATGGTTGGCAACAAGATCGGACATATAATATCTCGACATCTGATACTTGGATGAAAATAGCCAAGAAATTCGGAGAAGAGTAATCTCCACAATATACAACCGCTACCATTATCTGATAATAAGATGATGGTAGCGGTTATTAATTCAATAGAAAGTCCGATTTGTTGTATTGATTGTCCAAAATGTTGTCTTAAAGATGAGACATTTAATCCGCTACATCCCTTAAAATTAGTAACTTTGCAATTGGATTTAATACCACCAGTAAATATGAGAACAGAAGCATTGGAAAAAAGGTTGCTAAAAATAATTTGCATCATCCTTGCTATGATTGGACCATGGAAAGCATTCTCAGCACCTCAGTTGCCAGAGCCGGAATTTTCATGGAAAAATGTAGCTGTTGATGGTAAGAAGACAGCTGTGTTTTGTATCTTCCGGGATAGTAGAGGAATTATGTGGCTTGGAACGAACAGTGGTTTGTATTTTTATGACGGTATCACGACACATCCTGTTGGAGAAACTGAGATTTTCGGGACCCAAGTTTATTCTATTGTAGAAAAGGATAATCGACTTTTTATAGGAAGCAACAATGGATTATTGACATATGATTATGCCTCGGGGCAAGTAATCGAATCTGACATTGATTCACCAAAAGAAATCAGATCTTTACTATTGATCGATGATAATATTTGGGTCGGGGGTCTAAATGGCATATATAAATTTAATCTAAACAGTAATATTATAACTGATTATTCCAAAGGGTTGCCGCATAAGTCGGTTTACTCTATCATGCGTGACAGCAGAGGCATATTATACGTTGGCACATATAATGGTTTAGCTCGTTGGGATATTAATGCTGAAATGTTTCGACCGTTGAAGGTCAAAGCTGATGACTTTGAACTTTCCTCCCGTTTATTTGCAAATTGCTTATTGGAATCTCAAGATAAGGAACATATTTATATTGGCGGAGAAGGGTCTTTGTACATGTACACCCCTGCAAATGATAACTGGGAAAAGATAGCACTTATTGGAAATAACAATATTAAAAGCCTGTATAATGGCGGCAATGGCCATATACTAATAGGCACTGACGATGGAGTATTTGATATGTCAAAAGAGTGCATAAAACATTATCGACATGATTCAAGACGGGAACTGAGCCTTGCAGATAATGAAATTTGGTGCATATATTCTGATTCTCAAAATAACGTATGGGCTGGACATGAACGAGGTTTCTCTATAGCATCTAACTCAAATTATTTACGTACTATTGAATTAAGTGCTCTTGCCCATTCGGGAGAAGGGAATGAAATTCATTCAATATATAGAGATACTAAGGACAATCTTTGGTTTGCTGGAAACAACGGAGTGATACGCCTGTCGTATGATTCTACACCTCATTGGTATAGACATACCGATTTACCTAATTCACTTTCACACAATAGAGTTCGTGCTATACATGAAGATGCTGAAAATAATATATGGTTTGCAACAGATGCCGGCATTAATAGACTTAATAGAAAAAATGATACGTTTGATGTATTCTATATCGTTGACAAACAAGGAGAACACAATTCTAATTGGGTATATGCTTTAATTGAAGATGATACACACTTTTGGATAGGAAGTTTTCTGAATGGCCTTCATTACGTTGATAAGAAAAAATTCAATAGTTCGGATAGGACAATTGTTTCAGATATGTCTATAAATGCTGAAAATAAGTCTTTAGAATTGTCTAACAATCTTGTAAACGACGTAGTTAAAGATCAGGGGGGTAATATTTGGATTTTGTTGTTCAGAGATAACACATTAACTAAGTTCTCTCCTACTTCAAACAAAGTCATTAAATATGATATTTTTGATTTAACAGGAGGATACCCGACAAATATAAGTTCAGATAATCAGGGCAGAATATGGTGTGCGTTTAAAGGCGGAGTTATTATTTTTTCCGAGAACGATAAATATGATATAGTAAAATTTCCGCATACAAACAGTGATGAAACTGTTTTAGCTCTTGGGAAAGTAGGAAATGGAATGTGGATTTCTACCCAAAGTAATGTTTGGAATATCAATGGACTAACATTAGAGGCTAATTTACTGCCAATTCCACAAAAATCCTATACTGCCGTATATGAAGATACTTTGAATAACAAGGTCTATCTTGGGGGAACTGATGAGATACTTGAGGTTGCTAATAATATTACCGATAATTCCACAGACTATAAGACTATTCGAATGGTCTTAAATGACAGAGGTGAAGGACATTTGAATTTATCTGATATAAAGGGAGGAACCAACGGAATGACAATACCTTATGGTGGAAACATAACACTTGTCATTAGTTCTCTTGATTATTCTCCAGAGTCTGTACATCGCTACATGTATAAACTTGCAGAATCCCCAACTGACACAATAGGAGGATGGATTGTAATGCCAGAAGGGACTAATATAATAACATTCTCAGACCTAAAAATGGGTGAATACAATGTCTTGGTTAAAGCCGTGGGTTCTCCGATGGATCCAATTGCTGTACCCTTAAAGGTTAAATCCCCTTGGGCACTCTCTTGGTGGGCGATAATGGCATATATATCCATTGCAATTGTGGTTATATATTGGATTGTATGGTATATGCGTAAAAAGAACAGCAGAACTCTACAAGAACAGGAAAGGCAATCGGCTTTGGAAAATGTGGAACGAAAGTTATCATTTCTTTCAACAATATCCCATGACCTTAAAACACCATTGTCTATGATTCTTGGTCCGGTTAGTTTGATGAAAGAGAAAACAAAGGATCCGGAGAACAAAAAAAACCTTGAAGTTGTCTATGATAATGCTGTGCGTTTGAACAATATGATTCACCGCACTCTGGAACTGCAACATCTTGAAGACACCGATGAGAACTTATTGATACTTTCTATTTTTGATGCGGTCGAGTTTTGCAAAGGAGTCTTTGAGATATTCAAAGAGAATAATCCGCAGAAAAACTCTATATTCCATTCCTCTGTACCTCAGATTTTAATTGAAGCTGATGCTGTAAAGTTTGAATCTGTTATCACAAACTTGCTGTCAAATGCTTGTAAATATTCTGACGATGGAGCAACAATTTCATTTGGCATAAGTCCACACGAAGATCACGTTGAAATTGTTGTATCTGATGATGGCGTTGGGATTTCAGATATAGACCAGCCATTGGTTTTTCAGAGGATGTTCAGAGCTCCATCTACCTCTAAATTAAAAGAAGGTACCGGTTTAGGGTTATATCTCATAAAAAAATATCTTGAGCTCATGAACGGCAATATTAGTCTGTTCAGCAAGGAGGGGCAAGGAACTTCATTTGTCGTAACTTTACCAATAACTAAAAAGTTGTTGCCTAAAGACCAACAAGTCGTGTCGCTTGAGGATAATTGTAAGCCGAAAATACTCATCGTTGAAGATAATTCACAAATTGCAGGATTTATAACAGATGTCCTTAAAGATAAGTATAAATGTATTACATCTGAGAATGGACGCTCAGGCATTGCAATCGCTTCATCATTTATCCCCGACCTTATTATCGCAGATGAAATGATGCCTATTATGAGTGGTCTTGATATGGTGAAATTACTTAAACAAAACCCTCGGTTGGCATTCATTCCAATAATAATGTTAACAGCCAAATCTGACAACAAGACAGAAAATGAGAGTATCAAATTGGGCATAGACATTTTCATGACTAAACCATTTGAGCCATCTGCATTGCTTGGACGGATAAACCAATTGTTAAAATCACGAACAGACATAAAGGAAAAAGTTCGCATTCAGGCCATAACCGAGGCGGAATCAAAACCGATAGAAGCTGAATCCACAAATGAGAAGATGCTTGCAAAAATCGCTAAGATAATAGAGGATAACATTTCCGATCCGGATTTGAATGTAAATCTTTTATGTGAAAAAAGTGATGTTGCCCCAAAACAGCTGTATCGTCTTATAAAAAAATATATGGGGTTGGCTCCTCTTGATTACATCAGACGTGTAAGGCTTCAAAAGGCAGCAATGCTTTTAAGCCAACACAGATTTACCGTTTCAGAAATAAGTTATATGGTCGGCTTCAAGACTCCATCATATTTTTCAAAATGTTTTCAAAATCAGTTTGGAGTAAAGCCAAGCCAATATCAATCTGATGATGAAACCATAGACAAAAAGTAGGACAAAAAGTAGATGTAACGCAGTTTTTGATCCGGGTTGTCCAATGTGTTGTATATATTGTCCTATAACAGACACTATAATATAGTCGTTTAATCTAACTTTGCAATATCTCAGACAGGTATAATTAATAGGGTAAGAAAGATTGATTTTTAGTTTGTTCGGAAATGGCTAATACCATTTGATCACCTTAAATAATTTAATAAACAACAATACATTTCTAATGGACAAAGCAGTTTGTGCCTCCGAAATAAAGAGTTGGTTGTTGGGGCTCATCCTCACAATTCTCTTTATACCCGTTTCGGCATTCGCACAAAATCAAAGGACAGTTACGGGTACTGTCAGTGATGAGACTGGAGAACCGCTTATCGGTGCGACGGTCAAAGTTGTAGGAGAGCCAATAGGTGTCGCAACTGACATCGATGGACACTTTATCCTAAATGTGCCTAACAGTGCAAAACAATTGTTGATTTCCTATGTAGGATATGACAATCTTACGGTGGATATCACATCTGAAGTGATGAATATTATGATGAAACCGAATTCCGAAATTTTGGATGAGGTTGTAGTCATCGGTTATGGCGTGAGGAAAAAGGATGACCTCACTGGGTCTGTATCTACAGTCAGTGAGAAGGATTTTAACAAAGGTATGATTTCCTCGCCTGAAGAACTTGTTAATGGCAAGATTGCAGGTGTGCAGATTGTAAACGGAGGTGGTTCCCCAACCTCCGGTTCGACAATCCGCGTGCGTGGCGGTGCATCGCTCAATGCTTCAAATGATCCTCTCATTGTTCTTGATGGAGTTCCAATGGAAGTAGGCGGTTCTGTAACTGGTAGTGGTAATTTCCTGAGCTTGATAAATCCCAATGACATTGAAAGCATGACGATTCTTAAAGACGCGTCTTCAACAGCCATATATGGTTCCCGTGCATCTAATGGTGTCATTATTATCACGACAAAGAAAGGCAAAGGTGACGGTATCAAAGTTTCGTTCCAAACGACAAATTCTATATCGACCAAGACCAAGACTTCCGATATGCTCTCAACCGATGAATTTATTGGCATAGTTAATGAATTAGGTACAGATCGTCAGAAATCTCTTCTTGGCAATAGCCGTACAAATTGGAATGATCAGATTTATCAGACAGCTTTTGGTACAGATAATAATCTTAGCGTATCAGGACGAGCCACGTCGTGGTTGCCATTCCGTGTATCGGCCGGAGCATATTATCAGGATGGTATTCTCAAAACCGACAACGCAAAGCGATTCACAGGTAATCTGAATCTTACACCCTCGTTTTTCCGTGATGAACTACGTTTCCAGTTTAGTTTGAAAGGCACATATTCTAAAAATAGATTCGCTGATACGGGTGCGATCTGGGGCGGTGCCACATTAAATCCTACTATTCCTGTATATTCCGGTAACGATTCTTTTGGTGGATATAATGAGGCTATTGATGCCAACGGTATTCCTGTAACAGGTGCTTTGGCAAACGCATTAGGTCGTCTAAATCAATACAAATCCACATCTGATGTATATCGAGTGATTGGCAACATTGATGTTGATTGGAATATCCGTTGGGTAAAGGGATTAAGACTCCACGCAACCGGAGGTTATGACTGGTCCAAAGGGGAAGGATATATTTACGTTCCTAAAGAAGCCATATCATATTACACAACCGGTGGCAGAGACTACAAATACGGTCCGCAAAAGAACTATAATCGTTTGTTGACTATATATGCCAACTATAATCGAGATTTCGAGGCTATTAACTCAAATGTAGATGTAACATTTGGTTATGACTATCAGTATTGGAAATACACAACGCCTTTTTACGCCGTTCTTAATGCAGATGGTGTACAGCAATCAACATCCGCGGCAACAGATCAACGACACTCTCTCATTTCATATTATGGCCGCTTGAATTATACATTTATGAACCGTTATCTTCTGACGGCGACTGTTCGTCGGGATGGCTCTTCACGCTTTTCAAAAGACAATCGCTGGGGTACATTTCCTTCAGTAGCTCTTGCTTGGCGAGTATCACAGGAGAACTTCTTTGAGCCACTTCGTGGTTGGGTAAATGACCTTAAACTCAGAGCATCTTATGGCGTTACCGGTCAGCAGGATGGAATTACAAACTATGGATATATTCCTGTTTACACTCCCGGTCTTGATGGAGCACAATATATGTTTGGAGGGAATCCGGTATATACCTATCGTCCCGAAGCATATAATCCTGATTTGAAATGGGAAACTACCAAATCATGGAACTATGGTATTGATATATCTTTACTTGAAAACCGGTTTACATTCTCCGCAGATTATTATACCCGCAAAACAGAAAACCTTCTTGCAACTGTTCCTGTGCCAGCCGGAACAAACTTTGACAAATTGATGCTTGAGAATGTAGGCAATGTTGATTCAAAAGGATTAGAGCTTGCGTTAACCGCACATCTAATAGATAATAAAGATTGGTCTTGGTCTATGACTGCAAATGCAGCTTGGCAACGTGTACGCATCAAGAACCTGACGCTTACGCCTGGTGCTCCAAGTCCTGATACTGAGGTTGGTCCTTGGATTGATGCATACCAGATGCAGGTATTCTCCACAGATTATGCGCCCTATTCATTCTATCTATACAAGCAGTTGTACGATCAGGAAACAGGCAGACCTATTGAGGGTCTCTATGCGGACTTGGATGGCGATGGGGAGATAACAACAAATGACCGTTATCATTGCCATTCCCCAGCCCCTGATTGGATTTTGGGTCTATCAACAAACCTGAGATATAAGAAATGGTCTTTGTCAACTTCTCTTCGAGCCAATATCGGAGGATACATCTTTAACGGCATGGCAATGAATACAGGTGCTTGGGAAACCATGAGTTATAATGATTATCAGCTTAATAATCTGAATCGCAGTTTCCTTGACACCAGATTTACACGCCGTCAGTATTTAAGCGATTATTATCTTGAAAACGCATCGTTCCTGAAAATGGATAATTTACAGCTGACATATGATTTCGGCCAGATTTATAAGAGCCTGAATCTACATGTATCAGCAATGGTTCAAAACGTGTTTACCATTACGAAATATAAAGGCGTTGATCCTGAAAGCGGAAACGGAGTTGATACAGCAGTTTATCCGCGTCCTCGGACATATTCAGTAACAGTTGGACTTAATTTCTAAAATATCGAAAAATGAGAATACTTAATATATTATCAGGACTTATGGTCGGATTTGGGCTGTTACTGAGTAGCTGCACCGATGACCTCGATCAGATGCCTGTAACAGAAACGACATCGCAGGATGTCTATTCAAATCCAGAGAACTATAAAAAAGTTCTCGCCAAGATTTATGCGTCTTATGTTCTCGCTGGACAAGGTCAAGGAGGTGACAATGGCGACTTGACAACAATCAACGGACAAGATTTCTCAAGAGGTTATTTCAACCTTCAAGAAGCAGCTACCGATGAAGTTGCCAATACATGGTTGTCTGGAAACAACCTGATTGATTTGACCTACATAAATTGGAGTCCAAAAGATTCATGGGTGTCAGATTCATATTATTGGTTGTTTTTCAACATCACTCTTTGCAATGAATTCTTGCGCCATTGTTCTGATGTAGAAATCAGCAAATTCTCTGCACCGGAACAGGAAGAGATTAAGAGCTTCCGTTCTGAAGCCCGTTTTATGAGAGCATTCAGTTATTGGATGGTTCTTGACCTTTACCGTAAAGGTCCCAAGGTGGATGAAAACACACCTGTCACCGGCTTCATCCCTGAAGCATATGACGGACCCGGTCTGTTTGATTTCATTGAAAGTGAGTTGAAGGAGCTTGTCACCGAAAGTTCCGCATCTGCTTTGCCTGATTCTAATGAATACGGACGAGCAAGCAAACCTACTGCCTGGGCTCTTCTTGCAAGGCTATACCTTAATAGCGCAGTTTATAGAGGGACTGTTGATACTAAATATTATACTGAATGTATCACAGCATGCCACAAAGTGATTTCAAATCCCTCCTATTATCTTGAGCCGGATTATGCAAAACTCTTCAACGCTGATAATCATAAGCGTACTCATGAGATATTGTTCGCTATGGTATGCGATGCAACCACATCTGTAACTTGGGGTGGTGGTACTTATCTGGTATGTGGGTCATGTGGTAACTCCAGTACTCAGGATCCTGCAAAATATGGTTTGACAAACGGCTGGGGTATGTTCCGTGCCCGTGGAGAAATCACCTCCAAATTCGGAGACATCGCCACAACAGGTGATTCTCGTGCTATGTTCTACACAGATGGTCAGGAGCAGTTCTTTACAGGTGCTATAGATAATCAATCTGAGGGCTATTTCTTTGAGAAGTTCACTAATCTTACAGATGATGGTGTCGCAGCCTCTAACTCAGCTGCAACTGGCTGTTCAACAGACTATCCAATGATTCGACTGGCTGATGTGTATCTGATGGCTGCCGAAGCTTTACTGAGAGGTGGGGCAGGTATTTCAAGAGCAGAAGCACTCGAATTAGTTAATAAAGTTAGGTTACGTGCTTACAACGGTGATGAAAGTGGCAAGATTTCTGACGGAGATTTCACTCTTGACTTTATTCTTGATGAACGTGGACGAGAACTATATCTTGAATCAATACGGCGAACAGACCTTGTCCGGTTTGACAAGTTCACAACCGATTCGTATATCTGGCAATGGAAAGGTGGCGTACTGGATGGTCGTGCTGTAAATGCAAAATATAACATATATCCGATTCCGGATACAGACTTGACTGCTAATCCAAATCTTACAAACCCATTATATTGATATTAAATCATGAAAATTTTTAATATAATTCGGACAGCATTGATGTCGGGAGCTTTTATAATGGGCTTGGCATCATGCGAAAGCGACATAGAGCCTGTCTATGTCATACCTTCCGATGACATTACATTAGGAGGTGCGACAGGAGAAATAATCCTGAGTGCAAATAATCCCCAGGCTCTCGCCATGACCATTTATTGGAGTGGCGATGGACAGTTGTCCTTGGATAACTCTCTTATACAGGCGCCTGTCAATGCTGCGGAAGAGACACTTCAATTGTCTAAAGATGAGCAGTTCTCATCAACAATAGATCTAACTGTAGAAAAAGGTGTACGTTCAAAACAGTTCCTTTGCGAAGAACTCAACTCTTTATTAGGCCGTCTTGGATATACAGCTGATGAGAAAGCACCTCTGTACATTCGTGTTCGCTCAGTTTTGGCTGCCAATGTTGAGCCGACGTATTCATCAGTAATCAAGGTAATGGTTCAATCCTACCGAATACACCTCATTCTGGGCACTGTTCTTGATAAAGATTGGAATGAAACGTCCATGAAACTTGCTTCGCCAGAAGAAAATGGTATCTATAAAGGATTCATGGGAGTAAATGGTTGGACTAACTGGTGGTTCCGTGAAGCAAACAACGTAGTGTGGGGCAATCTTGGAGAATCCGGTAAAACGTTCTTTGCCTCCTCTGCTGATGACCATTGGAATTTCTGGTTCCCCGATCCTGCCGGTTGCTACTTTACAACGCTTAATACAGTTGAGGGCTGGTGGAGCGGTCTTCACATTGAAAACTTAACCGTATCGGGTGATATAGTAGGTGAGATGACATACAATATGAAGGCAAATCAATGGACTCTTCCCATAAATCTCACTTCGGCCTCAACGGTTTCAATAAGTATTAAGGGACAAGGTAGCCTATATAATAAGGAAACTTCGGATATGGGACCGGCTATTCAACAGAATGTCGCATTTGGAGGAAACTCACAGAATCTTTCATTTGGAGAAACCGGTACAGTTATTTCGGTTGATCTACCTGCTGGAGAAACAACACTTGTGCTTGATTTAACTAATCCATTGGAATATACAATCGGTGCTGGAGAAGCCGCTCCTGAGCCTGAGGCAGAACCAAGATTATACTTCTCCGGAGTTGTCAACTGGGATGGTTTTGATGACTACATTTCCCTGTACGATGAAACAAATCGGTGCTATGGTGGTGCGCATTGGGTTAACTCAGAATGGGGATACCGCGCATATCCGCAAGCCGATTGGGGCATAGCCTATAAAGGCGCTCCGGACGCAACAGGGTTGTCCGGATGTCTGATTCTTGCAGAATCAGGTAATGACGGAAACATACCTGCTCCTGAAAGCGGACTGTATGTTATGGATTTCAATATGAAAGATCTCTCATATACATTGACAAAGGTTGATAACGTAACATTCACCGGCTTAAATGATGATTGGTCGGAACATCCTATGCAACAATCCTCTGATAACCCTGAGGTATTTACTGCTGAGTTCGTTAAGGAAAAGGAAACCCCTTGGGGCGTCAAGGTCTTGATTAATAATAATTGGAGTCTCTTCTTCGGAGGCGGCAATGGTAATTTGCTTCTTGGACATTCAGATGCTACTACCGGCTTTGACGGAGACAACGCTCTAACGGTTGGCGAGACCTACATACTTACCGTTGATCTGGGCAAACAAACATATTCTTATTCCCTTAAATAATTACGATAAATGAAGATGACAACAATCATATCCGCATTTGCATTAGCCACTGCATTGGTTTGTGGCTCATGCACAGAGGATGGTCCTGTCACCAATCCTCGACAGGATGATACAAACATAGAAAAAGCCACCGGATTCGCACGCGGTGCTGATGTAAGTTGGCTTACGCAAATGGAATCTGAAGGCCGTAAATTTTTCACTCCGGGCGAGGACCGTCAGGAAATGGAATGTATGCAGTTGCTCCGCGACTACTGCGGCGTAAATTCAATACGACTTCGCGTATGGGTAAACCCAGCCGAAGGATGGAACAATATCGATGATGTTGTGCTAAAGGCTCGCCGAGCAGAATCGCTCGGACTCCGCACGATGATTGACTTCCATTTCTCTGATACTTGGGCTGACCCCGGTCATCAGGAAATGCCGGCTGCATGGAAATCACTTTCGTTTGACAATCAAAAAGAGGCTCTTGCATCTCATGTTATCGAGACATTGACTGCTATCAAAAATGCAGGGGTAACTCCAGAGTGGGTTCAAGTTGGAAATGAAACCACACCCGGCATGATGCTTCCGGTCGGCTCGATTGAGGATAATCCGGCCCAGTACGCTGCACTCAATAATTCTGGATATGATGCGGTTAAGCAAATATTTCCTGAAGCAAAAGTAATCGTGCACCTTGATGGTGGAAATAATCAATGGGCTTATGACCGTATGTTTGACGCATTGGAAGCAAACGGAGGGAAATATGATATGATCGGCATGTCTTTATATCCTTATTGGGCCGAGCAACAAGGCGAAACAGGAGGTTGGATGAAAGTGGCGGATGATTGTATTGCAAATATCAACCATCTTAAGCAGAAATACAACAAGCCTGTAATAATCTGCGAAATAGGTATGCCATACGACCAGCCTGAGCCATGCAAACAACTAATTACAAAGATGATGAATGCTCCAGTTGAGGGGATATTCTACTGGGAACCACAAGCTCCCAATGGCTATAACGATGGTTATAATCTCGGATGTTTTGATAATGACGCACCTACAATAGCACTTGACCCATTTAAGGAAAAATGAAGTCTATGAAGAAATGCACAAAAATAATAGTAATGGCTCTTTCGGGAGCCATTACTTTAACCTCCTATGCTCAACGCTCGGTAACAACATTGAATGATGGCTGGCAGTTTTCAAAAGGGGCATTGCAAGATGTTAAAGAGTGGCAAACGGTGAGAGTACCACATGACTGGGCAATTTATGGTCCTTTTGATCGTGCGAATGATTTACAGAGTGTCGCTATCGAACAGAACGGAGAAACAGAAGAAAGTATAAAAACAGGACGGACTGGAGGTCTCCCCTTTATTGGGAAGGGAGTATATCAAACAACTTTCGACATCCCTGATACAACAAATGTTACTTACACATTGCTCTTTGACGGTGCTATGAGTAATGCTGAGGTCTGTATAAATGGACGTCATGCGATTACATGGCCATACGGATACAATTCGTTTTATGTCGGTATAGACTCACTCATCAGACTTGGTCAGAATGATTTGGTGGTAACATTACAGAACTTTGACAAACAATCAAGATGGTACCCCGGAGCAGGATTGTATCGTAATGTACACTTGATAAAAACCAATCGAGTACATATCCCAGTATGGGGTACATACATTACCACACCGGACATAAAAGAAGATTATGCTTCAGTCAATCTTGTTATGGAAATTGACGGAGTTAAGCAGTTTGACCAATCTCCTTATGGAGAAACCGTAGATGTATCTACAACTATTTTTTCACCCGAAGGTATTGAAGTAGCTAAAGATGCGACAAAATATTATGCCCGTGGACAGGAGTTGTCTCAAAAGTTCATAGTAGAAAATCCTGCGTTGTGGTCTCCTGAAACGCCTAATTTATATGTAGCTAAGACTCAACTTTCTGTTGATGGTAATGTCGTTGATACATATGAGACCCGTTTTGGCATCCGCAAACTCGAGTATATACCAAATAAAGGTTTCTTCCTTAATGATATACCGACCAAATTCAAAGGTGTATGTAATCATCATGATCTCGGGCCTCTCGGGGCTGCGGTAAACGAATCTGCTTTACGCCATCAAGTGGCGCTGCTGAAAGAGATGGGAGCCAATGCAATACGAACCTCTCATAATATGCCCGCTCCGGAACTTGTACGAATCTGTGACGAAATGGGCATGATGCTTATGGTTGAGCCTTTCGATGACTGGGGGTTTCGTCCTAAATCTGAAAATGGCTACGGTAAGTTTTTTAATGAATGGGCAGAACGGGATGTGACAAATATGGTAAAGCAATATCGTTCAAATCCTTCCGTAGTTATGTGGTCAATAGGTAATGAAGTTCCTTCTCAATGGGGAAAGCCGGGAATGGACGAATTGCTTATGCTTCAAAATCTGGTACATAGCCTCGATGCTACACGACCAGTGACTTGTGGCATGGATCAAATTGGTTCCGTTATGGATAATGGCTACGCAGCAGCACTTGATATCCCGGGATTCAATTATAAACCCCAGTATTATCAGATGGCATATACGCGTCTTCCGCAAAAACTGATACTCGGCAGTGAAACCGCCTCTACGGTATCTTCGCGAGGACAATATATGCTCCCGGTGATACCTGTGGCAGATATGAAATACGAGAACCACCAATCATCATCTTATGGAACAGAATACTGTAGTTGGAGTAACATCCCAGACCTTGACTTCGCTGCCGATGATGATTTCCCATGGATGATAGGCCAATTTGTGTGGACCGGATTTGACTATCTTGGTGAACCGTCACCATACGACACGGATGCTTGGCCAAACCATTCAAGCATGTTTGGCATTTATGATTTGGCAAGTCTGCCAAAAGACATCTTCTATCTCTACCGCTCACAGTGGCGTAAGGATAGTCCTACGCTTCATATCCTACCCCATTGGAATTGGGCTGGACGCGAGGGCAAGATAACTCCTGTCATGGTTTACACGTCATATCCAGAAGCCGAACTTTTTATTAATGATAAATCACAGGGCCGACGCAAAAAAGATACCTCAATTGAAGCAAGCAGGATACGTGATGGATGGAAAGAGTATAATGACTATACACTTCAACATCGAGCCGAAGATGCGTCCAAGCTAATGAACCGATACAGGCTAATTTGGGATGAGATTGTGTACGAACCGGGAGAAGTTAAAGTGGTGGCCTACGATGATAAGGGCAATGCGGTGGCAGAGGAGGTTATACGCACGGCTGGTAAACCTCATCATATTGTTCTTACATCTCATCGTACAGAATTGAATGCAAATGGAGATGATCTCGCATATATAACTGTACAAGTGGCCGATAAAGATGGGAATATTATTCCTACTGATAATCGCTTAGTCAAATTTGAAGTAACCGGTAATGGCTCATTTGAGGCTACTGCCAATGGCGATCCTACATGTTTAATGTCATTCCAAAAACCAGAAATGAAACTATTTAGTGGAGCTGCCACTGCTATTATCCGCTCTGAAAAAAAGACTGGCAATGTGACATTGAAGGCTTCCGCAAAAGGTATAAAAGATGGAATAATAACTATTCCTGTTAGATAGTGACATCAGGATGATAAGGCAAAAAAGATTGTTTAAGGTTTGATTGAGGGAGGTGTTCTTTTCCTCCCTCAATTTTTAAAATTCCAAGAAAAAAATTAATTACATATGGAACTAAAAGAAAAAATTCACAAAAAATTCACCGGTTTGTTTGGTAACGGTGGAACATTCTATGCCTCAGCAGGACGTATCAATCTAATCGGCGAGCATACAGATTACAACGGAGGCTTTGTATTTCCCGGAGCTATTGACAAGGTGATAATGGCTGAAATCAAGCCAAATGAATCAGACTGTGTTCGTGTAATCTCTCTTGATCTTAACGAGAAAGCAGAATTTGGTCTTAATGAGGAAGATGCTCCTAAGGAAAGCTGGACACGCTACATCTTTGGTGTATGCCGTGAAATACTCAAACGTGGTGGTAAAGTCAAGGGTTTCGATGCAGTATTTGCAGGAAATGTTCCTCTTGGAGCCGGACTCAGTTCCTCGGCTGCACTCGAAAGCTGTTTCGCTTTCGCAATCAACGATATGTTCAATGAGAATAATATCGACAAGTTTGAACTTGCGAAAATCGGTCAATCAACGGAACACAACTACTGCGGCGTGAATTGCGGCATCATGGATCAATTTGCCTCGGTAATGGGGCAGAAAGGAAAACTCATGCGTCTTGACTGCCGCTCAATGGAATTTGAATACTATCCATTCAATCCCGAAGGTTATAAACTGATGCTCGTTGACTCAGTGGTAAAACATGAACTCGCCGATTCCCCATACAATAAGCGTCGCCAGTCGTGCGAGCGTGTGGCAAAACGCCTCGGTATCGAAACTCTGCGTGATGCAACAATGGATATGCTAAAGACAATCCGTACCGACATTACTGCAGAGGATTACTTCCGTGCCAAGTTCGTCATTGAGGAAAAAGACCGTGTACTCGCAGTTTGTGACGCATTGGTTGCCGGTGACTATATTACTGTAGGACAGAAGATGTATGAGACTCATAAAGGTCTTTCTGAGGACTACGAAGTGAGCTGCGAAGAATTGGACTTCCTCAATGAAGTGGCAAAAGAATGTGGTGTCACTGGCTCCCGTATAATGGGGGGCGGCTTCGGTGGCTGTACCATAAATCTCGTAAAAGATGAGTTGTATGATAACTTCGTACATACTGCAATGACCCGTTTCACCGAGAAATACGGCCATGCTCCGAAAATCTATCCTGTCGTAATAAGCGATGGCGCTCATAAAGAAGAATAATATGGACTCAAAGAAAACAGTATTGGTTTCAGGGGGTGCGGGCTATATCGGCTCACACACTGCGGTGGAACTTCTCAACGCCGGATACAACGTTGTAATCATTGACAATCTTTCAAATTCGGAGAAAGACTCAGTGGAAGGGGTCAAGAAGATAACCGGTAAGGATGAGGCTTTTGAAGTTGTTGACACATGCGATAAAGCCGCTCTCCGAGGGATTTTTGATAAATATCAGTTCGACAGTGTTATTCACTTTGCCGCATATAAAGCCGTCGGAGAATCTATGGCTGAACCACTGATGTATTATCAGAACAATCTGGTATCATTCATGAACATTGTAGAGATGATGAAGGAATACAATCGTCCGAATATCCTGTTTTCATCATCTGCAACAGTATATGGTGATGCAGAACACCTTCCCGTAACCGAACAAACTCCACGTCAGCCAGCAACATCTCCCTACGGAAACACAAAGCAGATTGCCGAAGATATTCTCCGCGATTGTTGCCGTGCGTATAACGACGTTCATGGCATTGCACTACGCTATTTCAATCCAATCGGTGCTCATCCATCGGCTCATATCGGCGAACTACCTCAAGGTGTCCCCAATAACCTCGTGCCGTTCATCACTCAGACAGCTGCTGGTATCCGGCCGATGCTCAGCGTGTTTGGCAACGACTATGATACCCCTGACGGAACTTGTCTGCGCGACTATATCGACGTAGTAGATTTAGCTAAAGCTCATGTGGCGGCTGTTGACCGTATGACCGAGGGCAAGATGGATGAAAAGTATGAGATTTTCAATATAGGCACAGGCCGTCCGGTATCGGTTCTTGAACTTATTACTGAGTTTGAGAAAGTGAATAATCTCAAACTTCCCTACAAGATGGTTGACCGTCGTCCCGGTGATGTACCCGCTGTATGGGCAGAAACATCACGAGCCAATGAAATCCTCGGTTGGAAAGCTGAACGCACCATTGACCAGACGTTAAAAGCGGCATGGGAATGGGAGAAGCATGTACGAAACTTAAAATAACAGCAACTTATATGAAACCAACATTATTCGTTCTTGCCGCCGGAATGGGGAGTCGTTACGGTGGTCTGAAGCAACTCGACCAATTAGGGCCGCAAGGCCAAACCATTATGGATTATTCAATCTATGATGCCATTAAAGCCGGATTTGGTAAGGTTGTATTTGTTATCCGTAAAGATTTCGAGCAGGATTTCCGAGATAAAATCCTATCAAAGTATGAGGGACACATCCCGGTTGAGGTAGTTTTCCAGTCAGTTGACAAACTTCCGGAAGGTTTCTCTTGCCCAACAGACCGTACTAAGCCATGGGGCCCAGCACACGCTGTCATTATGGCTGCCGGAGTAATCAAGGAACCTTTCGCAGTCATAAACGCCGATGATTTCTATGGCCGCAACTCGTTTGAGGTAATAGCCAAGGAGTTGATGCGTCATCGTGACCGCAAAGGTGACTACTGCATGGTAGGCTTCCGTGTGGGTAACACAATGAGCGAGAGTGGAGGTGTGTCACGTGGAGTCTGCGAAAATAAGGATGGTCTTCTTACTTCTGTCATCGAGCGTAAAAATATCGCATACGACAAAGACCATAATATAGTATTCACCGATGAGAACGGAGTCGAGCAAACCATCGACAATATGACACCGGTGTCAATGAATATGTGGGGGTTTACACCGGACTATTTCGACTACGCTATCCGCGAATTTACCAAATTCCTTGAAAGAGACATCAATACACCTAAATCAGAGCAAGTAATTCCCGATGTAGCAGATGCCATCATCAAGAGCGGTGAGGCAACAATAAAAGTACTTGATACTGATTCTCGCTGGTTTGGAGTGACATACGCTGAAGACCGCCCCGGAGTTGTAGCTAAATTTACGGAACTCGGTGCCAGGGGTGAGTATCCCGAAAAGATGTTCTAAACAGATGTAATGATTAGACTTATTGTATTAAATGACCCTAAGTAAAATATAATCATACTAAGACAATAAGCTCCCGGCGCGAGTCGGGGGCTTTGTCGTTTCCCAAAGAAGCGGCTTTTGGGAGGGGACGAGCAAAAGCCGCCCCGCGCCTCTCGGCATGGGGTGGCTTGCTCAAACATAGGTGCTTGTCGCTTTATGCAACAGCTTCTTCGCAGTACCTTTCTTCTTCGGTAAGTATCGCCTCGGCTTCTTCTTCCGTTGGTTCGTATTGGATAGCCTCGGTCTCTGCCTCGGAAATGTCGGGAGTGGCTTCTTCCGTGGAGGGTTCAGCTTCCTGCATAGGTTCTTCTTGGGGCGCGTTCTCGGCTTCCGGTGCAACCTCGGTCTCTACCTCGGTGGTGTCGGGAGTGGCTTCTGCCGTAGTGGGTTCTGCCTCCGGCATAGGTTCTTCTTCGGGTGCGTTCTCGGCTTCCGGCTCAGTTGCTTCGGGTTCGGTATCTTTGGCGAGTAGAGCCTTGCGTTCCTCGATACGTTGGTGTCGCTTCTCGTAAATCTCGTTATACTCGGCTTCGATGTTGGCGAGTTCTTCCGGCATGTGCTTCTTGGCGAAAGAAAGCAGGAGGTCGGCAATGGCGTTGTCACGATACGCACCCTTGAAATTGTCAATCAGAAAATCCCTGCGGATTATCGCCTTTGTCTTGGCGTTGAGATTGGCGATGATTGTCATTTTCTCGCTGTCGTTGAGAACATATTGAGACTTGCGGTCGGTCAGTCCGACGGCTTCGTAATGCTCTTTGCGGAGCGATGAGAGCAGGAAGAAATATATCATCTTGTCCTCGTCCTGCGAGAATTTAGTTTCGGTGATGTCGGCTTCGAGGATTTTCTTCTTCGTGTCCTCGATTGTACGCTCCACGGCTATCTCCTTGTTGCGTTTGTCCTTTGCCTCCAACTTGGCGATTTCGGCTTTCGGATTGTTGCCGTTCTCGCTCGGTTTGGCAGGGGTAGCCATATATCCGAGCGTCACATCATTGCGCCCGATTGTGATGTAGAGGGAGATTTCTCCTGCCTCGGCTTTTGCAGTGATGTCGGCACACTTTTCCCTATGTGCTTCCACTCTGTCCTCGTATGCCTTTACAGCCTCGGCATATTCTTCCTCGGTGTCGAAGCGGTCGGATTGTGGTACGGCAGGTTCGCAGGGGTAAGGTGTCAGATAGCCACTGAGCTTTTCGATGTCATAGCCCATTTCAGTCAGCAGTGCGTTTACCCTCTCGTTTAGGTCATATTCGGAGTGGCAGAAATTGGCGGTGGGGTGTTCGTTCAGCATTTCAACCGCCTTGTTGGTAAGATAGCCGATGTGCTTCTCTCGGAGACAAGAGGGATTGGAGCAGTTGCCCTCACAGCCGTCCTCGCAGAACAGCAGAAGATTTATGGTGTTGAAAGGGCATGAGGCACACGCCGATTTGTCGAAGCGGTAACGGCTTAGGTCGGTTGTGTAGTTCTTTTCTATGAGCCGTGCCACATTTGAGGCGTTCATACCTCGCCAATCATTGTAGGTTACACCGTCTTTGAGGTGGGAGTTGTAAACATCGGTCTGTATGTCAACTCCGTAACGGCTTATCTCGGTTGCCACCGCCACCGTGATTTCCTCGGTGTCAATCAGCCGTGCGATTTCGGGTATGAGGGTTGTGAGTTTTATTCGGGTGCGGATATAGGTCTCGCTCCTGCCTATCTGCGTGGAGAGTGTGGCATAGTCGTAGCGTCCGCTGTCGATTGCAGCCTTTAACGTCTCGGCTTCTTCCATAGGCGTGATGTCCTGGCGGTGCAGGTTCTCCGCAATAGCCTTTTCCTCGGCTTCATCATCGGAAAGGTCAGTATAGACTGTTGCCTTGATGTCCTCTTTCCCTGCTATGAGGGAGGCGCGGTATCTTCGCTCGCCATACACGATTTCGTAGCGGTCGGTGCCGGTGATTGGTCGCACACCTATCGCGTGGAGAATACCTTGACAGCTGATAGAATCAGCGAGTTCGGTGAGGCTCTGCTCGTCGAAATTCTTGCGAGGGTTGTAGTTGCTCGGCTGAATGAGAGCGAGGGAGATTGTGGCTTCCTGTACGTTTGCTGTGTTGGTCTGAATTGCTGTTGCTTCCATAATTTGAGGGTTTTAGATGTTTGAGTTTTTTGTTTTTTTCCGTTGAAAATAAAACGACAAAGCATAGTATTGGATGTCACCGACTTATGATTGAGAAATCAGCGAAAGATAACAAGCAAGTAACAAAGATGGATTTTATTTGTAGGAAGCAGTCAGGCGGTCAAAAGGGAACGGAAAGGAAAGATAAAGGTATGGTCGTGAATCAATGGATATGGCTGACTGCAATCTCTTTCTGACTTTGCAAAGGAAATAAATTTTGATGAATCTGCCAAGCGAAAACAGGCAATTTGTCAAGAGTGTCAATCGGCCTGACTGTCGGGAGTCTCCCGGAACCGATGGAGCTGACGGCGGGAAATATTCAGATATGAGGCGATTTCGCCAAGCGTCACAAGCTCAAGTATTCGCGGGAACCGCTTTACCAGTTGACGGTAGCGTTTTAGGGGCGAGTAATAATAGCCGTCAAGTATTGTTCCGTATGCCTGAGAGAATAACGACTGTACGAATCGTAGGTTTAGTTCCGAATTGCATATCAAGTATTCCCTGATAACCTTTGTCGGCACAACCATCACATCGGAATCTTCCAATGCGATGATGGATGTTGGCATGGGGTCTCCGGACATTATTACGGAATAGTTGGCCAAAACAGCGTTTCTGAATACGAAGCCTACGGTTTTCAAGTTCCCCTCACTGTCGGTGAGTGCGTGTTTGAATCCACCGCTCTTTATCCATCCGCAATTTTTCAAATTCTCACCGGAATGCTCGAAGTATTCGCCTCGGCGGTAATGCCGTAGCTCACCCTGATTCTCGCAGATCTCTTTCCAAAATGCGAAATCAATATCACGCTCGAAGGCGTTGAACTTCTCCATAATGCAAATATACCACTTTTTTATGAGTTTCCGGCCCTTCTGTGCTTATAAAACCCTCACAATATGGTCGATTTCAGTGCAAGTGTGACAAATGTCACTCTGAAATCCGATTATTATTGTTAACTTTGCTATGTAAACTACCCTTTAACGATTTATGGGATAGCAAAGAAAAATGACAGCATAAATACGGGCACAATGGGAAAGAGCCTCGCAAGAATCATCGGCATAGCGCGTCATCGCCTCTCTACCGACGGCGATGGCGTCACCACGCTTGTGGCTTTCCACGGATGCCCGCTCCATTGCCGTTATTGCCTCAATCCCCAGTCGCTCGGTGATGGCGGCAAGTTCAAGGAATACACCCCGGAATTGCTATACCGGGAAATACGCATCGACGAGCTTTATTTCCTTGCCACCAATGGCGGCGTGACATTCGGCGGTGGGGAGCCGTGTCTGCGTCCCGATTTTATCCGACGCTTCCGCGAACTGTGCGACGAGAGCTGGCAAATCAATCTTGAAACCTCGCTCAATGTTCCGATGGACAATATCGCGTCCTTGCTCCCTGTGGTAAATACACTTATCATCGACATCAAGGACATGAATTCTGAGATTTACCGCAACTATACCGGGCTGGACAATTCCCTTGTCCTATCCAATCTCCGGCTGATAGCCGATAACGGAAGGCAGAGTGACTGCATCGTCCGCATACCTCTGATACCTGAGTTCACCACTGATGCCGATCGCGACGCAAGCCGAGCCGCGCTTGAACAACTCGGCTTTACCCGATTCGATTTATTCACCTACCAAATCCGCAAACAATGTCTATGAATAAAAAAACGACGTTCATAATTGGAATTGCCTTATGCTCAATGCTGGCTATAATTGCAATTATTCTGATTTTTATCACTTCAGGAAAGGATGGTGAGGCAATGAAGATTATTTATGCCTGCTTCGCCGGGTGGATGATATTCGGCGTATATCGGGGATTTAGGCATATATTCTCTAAGCCGGACAAGAAACCATGTCCTACTTTTGAGGGAGTGAGCTATAACATCACTCCGGTATCCGATAAAAAAGTCATAGAAGACTTTTTTAATCCACTGGCTATGCGGTTTCGCACTGTAGGTTCACTGTTTATCCTTTGTGTGTTGTGGGTCGGCATGGAATACTTCAGCCCTAAATTTACAATCTATTTCTGGATATTACTTATTATAACAATTGTTGTCAAAGGCTTTCTACTCACCCGTTATATACGACTGAATAACGCTATGAATACTCTTGGGAAAGTCATACTTGAACAGACCGGAGATATTGATGTGTGCAGGTACGATGTGACAGTTCAGCTAATCAATGAAGCCGATACTACCCCGGAAGATGTAATTGATCCCATAAGACCCTATGTGAATGTGTCGGGCAGTTATGATGATTACCTTAAAGATGTGTCGCAGTTCAGTATAGAACAGCGTCATATTCTTTCAGTCAACTGGTATATTTCTGAGGTGTATGGCGATGGACATTATGGATTTTTCACTGATTCAATCGGCATGGTATATCTTGATGCCATTGAGGGCCTTAAAGCTATCGGTGCAGAAAAGTATGCCGGGATTCTTGAAAAGGCGGTTTCGGAGTTTGATGGTATAAAACAACCGCAGTTTGACTTGGAGCAACGAGTCAATATAATCAATGAGTTGGATCTTGATTTTGGGAAGTTTGATGATGCAATGTATTCATTAGATGAATATGACGAGGAAATTACGAAAATGCAAATGGCTTATGTCCGTCTCCACGCCAACAATTTCCTTTTTTGATAACCCACAAAAACACTGACTATGGCACGAGGAAAACAGACCTGCAAGATATTGAAGGAGATACGTCGGCAGATTGCCGAGGCTAACGGCATCGAGTTCGCCACTTCGGAATGTCGCTACAAGGGCGACTGCCTCGGCACATGCCCCAAATGCGAAGCGAGGTGCGCTACCTTGAGCAGCAGCTCCGCGCCCGATCCCTCGCCGGAAAAGCCGTAGCCCTCGCCGGCATCTCTGCTGGTATGATTCTTATGTCGGAGTGCAGCGGCATATCGTCAAATCAATCGAACGTTACATTGCAGGGCGAGCCTGAGATATCAGTCGAGCAGATTGAGGTTGCTGACACAATCGAGGAGGGCGAACTGCCCGCAATTGAAGATACGGTTGTCTTAAAAAAAAGGAGAAATCGATGATACTGAAATTGTTGTGGGGGAAATTATTGACCCTGAACAAGAAGATAACGTGTATGAAGCTATTGTAGATGTTCGCCCAACATTCCCCGGCGGCGATGAAAAACTAATGGAATGGATATCGCAGCATATCGTATATCCTCCGGGGTGCTGGGAGTCAAACATACAAGGTCGCGTTATAATCCGGTTCATGATAAAAGCAGACGGCTCCGTAGGGGAAGCTGAAATTATACGTAGAGTTTTATCCGGAACTTGACAAAGAAGCCTTGCGTGTCGTCAAATCCCTGCCCAAATTCAACCCGGCAACCCTGAATGGTAAAGCGGTTGAATATTGGTTTACCCTACCTATAATATTTAGATTGACAGATAATTTTGAAAGCCCTGAAAAAGCAAAGGATTCTGTTATAACGGTAACACAAAACGAAGTCGTATCTGGGACGGAATATGGCACAGATGAAGTCAAAATATATAATGTAGTGGAGCAAATGCCGGAGTATCCGGGAGGGCAGGCAGCATTGTTGAAATTCATTGGCGACAATCTCAAATATCCGAAAGAAACGTTGGTTGTTTTCAAGGAAGTGTCAGAGTAAAGTTTTATGTTGATACATTAGGCCATGTATGTGACCCACAGATAGTCCGAGGTCTGGATTCCGCTCTTGACAGAGAAGTCTTGAGAGTCGTGAGGCTGTTCCCCGATTTCATCCCGGGGCAACATGAAGGCAAGAAAGTTAATGTATATATGAATTTGCCAATAAATTTTGACCCTAACCGCTCTTGACTATGGCACGAGGAAAGCAGACTTGCAAGATACTGAAAGAGATACGCCGGCAGATTGCCGAGGCCAACGGCATAGAGTTCGCCACATCGGAATGTCGCTACAAAGGCGATTGCCTCGGCACATGTCCCAAATGCGAAGCTGAGGTGCGCTATTTGGAGCAGCAGCTCCGCGCCCGCTCTCTCGCAGGTAAAGCCATAGCCCTCGCCGGAATCTCGGCGGCATCCCTCGCCATGCTAATGCCTATCAGCACGGAGGCACAAACGCAGCAAGAGCGTCAGGCCTTTATGAAAGGGAGCATACCGGCAATGACAGATACAATCACAGTCAAAGGCATAGTGCTGAGTGGCGACACGTTGCCGGACGGTGGTATATCAAAAGAGCCGTTAATCGGAGCAACGATATCTAACAAGCGTACAGCGTTAGGAGCCATAACCAATTTGGACGGTCATTTCGGACTGCCCGCCTGTGTCGGAGATACATTGAAGGTTGAATATGTCGGTTATGAACCGCAAACGATTGTCGTGACCGAGGATATGAGAAATGTGGAAATCACACTTGTTCCGTACCAAGCATTTATGGGAGAAGTTGTAGTATTGGATGCAAGACAAGAAGAGAATCATTATCTCGACCTCAATGTGACAGACGAGCATGACAATCTGATGGATAGTGATAATTTAGACATTTCGAGAATATGGATTGATGAGGACGGAGAGGAGGATTACGAAATATCTTAATCCAAAGTACTTTGACGAGAATCATCCATGCCGCATTTATTGGGATTATGACTTGGCACTCCAAGACAAAGATGACAAGCCACTAAAAGAAGCCACACTCCGTATCGAGGCAGATGGCTACGACGACCCTGTGATAATCAAGGTTAAATATCCCAAGCGCAACACCAAGAAAACCATCAAGTTCAAACATAAGGAAAAATAGCTATGGCCACGGTCTCGAAATATAAGAAAGTGCATATATAAAATCACTCATACCATTAATGATGCTATTCTGCTGTTTAGGTCTTTTTTATTTGTTCATGGGGTCGCTAAACGGTGAAGGTTTCGCAAACGCATCTGTGATGATTTCATCGCTCTTATTGTTTTTGTCGATAATATTTGGGTGGCTATTCATACTGAGTTTGAAATTATTTAGTAGAATTGTCATTGACGAAAATGGATTGACATATTATCTGCCATATCTGCCGATACTTGTTTTCACTAAAGACCTCCATGACTACGACTGTAAATGCAACGTCAGGGTCTTTAATCGTTACGGAGAATTGATAAATGGGATTTGGCTCGTCAAAAACGGCATCGTAAAGCATGAAATCTACGACAATATATTTGCAAATTTTCAAGAATTGTATGACGCGATATATTTACCGAAACATCATATCAAGAAACCTGTACCT
>PDYJ01001564.1_pt1 | contig 32736 bp, 32 predicted proteins | sample 1430841 | NCBI WGS metagenome assembly PDYJ01 (sample SAMN07237672, study PRJNA390542) | Gut metagenome, whole genome shotgun sequencing project. | isolation source: fecal pellets | host: Mus musculus | place: USA: New York, NY | collected 2016-10 | reverse complement strand
GATAAAGTCCATATAATTGTGTAAAAGTTAAAGGCCATGTAACAGCCCTTTTTACGGTACAATGTTTTTAACCACAAAAACATACCTAGGAGGACGTTACATGACCCAAAGTACATTTTACACTGAACAACAAAGAGATTCAAAGTATTATTGAACATTCGGTAAAAGATGATGTATCTAAAAACATTCTAACCACTATTTTCAATCAATTGATGGAAAATCAACGAACCGAATATATTCAAGCCGATGACTATGAACGATCAGAAAGTCGTCAGAGTCAAAGAAACGGCTATTACGAGCGAGATTTTACGACTCGTGTGGGTACACTTGAATTAAAAGTACCTAGAACACGTGATGGTGAATTTGCACCGACGGTGTTTGAGCGTTATCAGCGAAATGAAAAGGCACTGCTCGCTTCCATGTTAGAGATGTATGTCTCAGGTGTTTCTACCCGTAAAGTTTCAAAGATTGTTGAGGAACTCTGTGGAAAATCGGTATCGAAATCTTTTGTTTCTAGCCTGACTGAACAGTTAGACCCGATGGTCAACGAATGGCAGAACCGTTCACTCTCAGGTACGAATTATCCTTATCTGATGACGGATGTTCTCTACATAAAAGTCCGAGAAGACCATCGAGTGCTTTCTAAGAGCTGTCATATTGCAGTCGGAATAACGGAAGATGGTGACCGTGAAATCATTGGCTTCATGATCCAAAATGAAGAAAGTGATGACACATGGTCCATCTTCTTTGACTACTTAAAAGAACGCGGTCTACAGGGGACAGAACTCATCATTTCTGATGCCCATAAAGGCCTAGTGTCTGCGATTCGTAAGTCCTTTACCAACGCAAGTTGGCAGAGATGCCAGGTCCATTTTTTAAGAAACATCTTCAGTTCCATTCCAAAAAAAGAATTCAAAACCGTTTAGAGAAGCAGTAAAAGCGATCTTTAAGTTTACGGATATTGAACTCGCTCGAACAGCTAAGAATGCCTTAGTCGGTGAATATATCGACCAGTCTAGATATACAAAAGCTTGCGAAACATTGGATAATGGCTTCGAAGAAGCCTTTCAATATACGGTTATCGGAAATGGTCACAATCGGCTAAAAAGCACCAACCTTCTTGAACGACTGAACCAGGAAGTCCGCAGAAGAGAAAAGATTATTCGGATTTTTCCCAACCGAACGTCTGCCAATCGACTAATTGGAGCTGTCCTTATGGAACTTCATGACGAATGGCTCAGTTCTACAAGAAAATATATTAAGTTTGATCAATGAGAGACCGGTAAAAACATTGTATAGTATTTTACACAGGATTATGGACTTGACTATAAAGCTTATTAAATTAATATTTGTTATAACTCTTTGTTATATCAGAATATTATATATTGTTAATTTCACATATTCAAATAAAATGATAATCTAGCTACAACAAGATATTAATTTGTTTGAAATGAGGACTTTTAAATGAATAATGTAATTGAAAAGTATCATTGCAGAGATATTTCATCCAAAAAAATTACTAAGGATAAATGGTTTATTGGGTCAGCATTACAATCTGTAAACTATACAGACTTGAGTAGTGGATATTATTATTATAACCAACCAACTATCTGGACTAGAATGCTATCAGTAGATCCTGTTAATCCGTATTGGGAAGTACATAATGAAACAGAAAATTTTTTGTTGATAGATAGATCAAATGCTGAGATAGTTTACTTTTTACAAAGTGTTTTAGCCACCTATGTGCAAGAAAAATTAGGTGAATGTATCAAATTATATTCTTTTGGAAAAGGGAGCTTAGGTTTTTGGATGCAAATATCCAAGAGATCGAGCTAGAAGTGCCTTTCCATATTAATAAACAAAGAGTTGGAAATTATAGAAAAATCTTTGCACTAGTTGGAGATCGGTTTTATCCAGCGATCGATTGTACTGAATTTCAAATCAATAAGCGAGGATATTTTGAGATCAATATCAATTTATCATACTTGGAAATGCTTTGTGATCAGTTGGATTGTATATTTTGTGGTAAGAGATATCTCGAAATTGTTGATTCATTTGGGATAGGAAGTGAGCAATTAATATCTGATCAAAGGGTCATTAGGTTGATCTCTTTAGTGGAAACGGTGAAATTTATTGAAAAGTATCAGATCACAGTTGCATCAAATTATTTAGGTCATACTGTGAAAAAAATATATAAACTTCTAGCTATACAAATGTTTTTGCTAAAGATAGACATTGATATGCTAAAAAAATGTTTGAAAGGTGCAACTGTCGAAGCGATCGATAAAGAATTGGTCAAGTTGCAGAAGATAGATACTGACTTACTGAAAAAATATGATCCTTTTACTTTATCTGATAGGTACGGAATTACAAAAGAAATTCAAGATGCTCTGAATAATTCTAGGGAATACGTAAGACATTACAGTAAAAAAACAATAAAATATTTTACCGATATCCCTTTTTGCGGTGATATTACTGGTGAAAAAGATTTTATTGAAACAGTTTATAAAATTCAGGCGGGCAAATAGTGCTTAATTTGCCTAACGTTTTTGGCGGAAATTTGTATTATTCAAAATATATGGATTTTAGAAGGATCATGTAATTTAGAATAGGGGGCAAATATGAATTTTACGAAAGAAAATATAGCATTTTTACCGAGACAGTTTGTGGATAAGCATATGTTGATCACAGGGCAGACTGGTAGTGGAAAAACGTGTACAGCTCGATCACTGATCTACCAACTTCAAAAAGAAAATGAAACTGTAATTATTTTAGATCCAACGGGTGAATATACTAAACTCCCTAACATGGTCGTATATACTTTAGGAGAAAATACTTTCATTGATCCAGGGAGTCTGGAAGTAAAGCAATTATTAAGAGTTTTAGATATTGAGACCTCTACCTTATTAACTAGTAAAGTAGAACAAGCGATAGAATCATTGAAAATCCAAGAAAATATTGCGGGGAGAAAAGAAGTCTATTTAAAGCTTGGTTTACCAATCGCTGATTATCAGGATAAAGTGGAGAAACTAAAACCATGGATGAATCGCTATCCGTTTGCTTTATTAACGAAACAGTCGCTCGAAGAGTTTGTAGTTCCTAAAAAAGATGATACAGCTGACTATACATTAGTAGGACAGGTATATGATCGTGAAAAGATCAATCAGTGTTGGGATGACTTCATGGTATTAGATCGCCGAATTCGGGACAGTGCTTTCTAGAAATGTTTGGTGCCAAAAATCAGACAGGAAGATCTAAATATGATATAGATTATATCCTGTCTTTATTTTTAGAAAAAAAGGAGCATGAAACGTTCGTTGGTATTAGATTTATCAAGACTTAAAAAATATGGGAACTCACAAAAATATTTAATGTCGTTGATCCTAAAAAAGATCTTGGCTAAGCGAATGGCTGCAGAATTCAATTTCAAAGTTAGCTTATTTATTGATGAAGCACATAGGTATTTACCTCAAAATGAATTTGATATGTCAGAGAATGGCTTTTTTCAGCTATTGCGTGAAGGTAGAAAATATGGAATCAGCTTAGTTTTGGCCACTCAATCACCTTTGGATATTTCACCAAAATTATTATCGCAAATTTCAAATTTTATTATACACAGGACAAGTACTTTGGACGAGTTAGAATATTTGAACCTTGAAGTTCCATTTGAAATATTGAACAAATTAGATGTAGGACAAGCGGTGATATACTTGTATCCAAAATTTTATCAAAAAGTAAATATCAGCTTACCTGAGGAGTGTGGATAGAATGGCTGGAAAAAATCGATCGATATTTTCTAAAACTATATCGTTTGCAGGAACAACATTCTTTAACGCAATATTAAGTATTTGATAATTGAGGTATTTAACTCTAGTAAAATTTAAGGAGGGTTTGAAAATGAATTTGATCTTATTTCGCTATTCTCCACGTGTAGTCGAATTAAAGTACGTAGATGAGACAAAATCTATTATTATTGCGCCCGAAACCTTAAGAAGAAAATATGCAGAATATCAAGGTGTGAAAGCTAAAGTTATTTTTTTAACGATGTATACATTACCAGAGATAATTAAGTGCATCAATGAACTAAATAAGAGTGTAGAAATTACTAGTATTACATCATTGAGTGAAGAAGATATGGAATTAGTAGGATTCTTAGAAGATTTTTTTCTAAAGAAACGATCGACGTTTGTTGTGAATACTTTGTTTAAAGATAAATATTATATGCGTTCAGTGCTATATGGATGTACAGAAATACCACAACCAAAATTTGAATTAGTAACATCGCATGAAAAATTGGTTGGTTTCTTTGAAAAAAATAAACTTACAGAAGCTATTGTTAAAGCGCGAAATTTAGCAGGATCAGAAGAAGTATACAAAGTGACGAAAGAAGAAATAAGCAGTTTGCCTAAAAGAATATATAACGGTAATTATTTAGTTGAAGAATATGTTGAATTAAAGCAAATGTTGACGTGTGATGGATTTGCTGTGGGAAGTAATATCCAATATATTTTTTCAAATGAATATGAAGAATTATTGTTAAATACTTTGAATGAGCAGAGTGGTTATATTATTAGAACAAATCATCTGTATTGGAATGATATTGAGTTACTTAAAAAGATATTTGCAGCATGTAAAAATATTTTAGAAGTATTCACCATTGAAGAGCAAGTTACTCCTTTCCATTTTGAATGGTTTTATGATGACCAAAGTAAACAATTTGTGTTTTGTGAGGTTGGAAAAAGATTTGGTGGTGGGGCAATTCCGGAGTTGATCCAGTACAGTTTTGGAATAAATATTTTGGAAAAGTATTGGCGATCAATTGATCACAGTGATGAAGTTGACTGTAGTGAGCATATGTTATTAATGCCCGCTGTAATAGCAACATCTTATTCTCCCTATTTACGTGAAGGAGTAATAACAAAAGTTCCAGAGAAAAAATATTTTAATTGGACTGAAAAAACGTACTTTTTTGTTAATGTAGGCGATAAGATGACTTCAGCCAATACTATTGTTCAAAATGAATTTTTGAGTATATTTATTAGCAAATCTGAAAATGAATATTTAAATAATTTACGTAGAATGGCCTATTTATCTGCGCAGTTTGAATATGAGTAACAGATAGACAAGGAGTATGGGATAAATAGGTGAAAAATGGATCATTTCTACTGTGTTACACCTTAGTTTATAGATACACTTGCGATGGCAATGATGAAAATATACTAACGCCTGAAGAAATTATTAATAATAGCGCTATTTATCCGAAGTAAGAGTTCTTTACCTTAAAATCGATGCGATTTGATAAAAACACGAACTATTTAGGGGTTGATTTTTATAATCATACGTGTAATACTTATCAAAGTAAAAATAAATTTAGAGGTGAAAGAAATTGGATAATGGTCAAACAACAGCCACCAAAGCAGGCTGGCTCGAAAGAACCTTCCATTTTAAAGAATTAAAAACTAATACTAAACGGGAGACCGTTGCTGGCTTGACTACGTTCGTATCGATGGCCTACATTTTGTTCGTCAATGCCAATATCTTAGGTGAAGCAGGGATGGATAAAGGGGCTGTCTTCACAGCGACTGCCCTATCTGCGATCATTGGTTGTACCTTGATGGCATTTTTAGCTAATTATCCGATCGGGATCGCTCCTGGTTTAGGGGATAATGCATTTTTCACCTATTCCGTCGTTTTGACGATGGGGATCCCGTGGCAGACTGCAATGGCAGGGGTCGTGGTGGCTTCCGTTATCTTTACGTTACTTTCATTATTCAAGATCCGCGAAATCGTGATCGATGCGATCCCACATGATCTCAAGCTCGCAATGGCAGCTGGGATCGGGATCTTTATCGCTTTTGTTGGTTTAAAGGGTGGCGGGATCGTCGTTGCCAGCAAATCTTCGTTAGTCGAATTGGGATCATTGACGGTCCCAACTACTTGGTTAACGATCTTTGGTTTCTTTGTTACAGCCTTATTGATGGCACGGCGCGTCCCAGGTTCGATCTTTATCGGGATCTTGGCAACGACACTTTTAGGTCTAGTAACGGGCTTGATCCCAATGCCAGATAAGATCGTTTCTTCGATCCCAAGCTTGGCTCCAACTTTTGGGGTCGGTCTGGCAAACTTAGGTAATATCAATACGCCACAAATGCTAGCTGTGATCATCGTTTTATTACTGGTGACTTTCTTTGATACAGCGGGTACTTTAGTTGGGTTAGCCCAACAAGCTGGCTTGATGAAAAATGATAAGATGCCTCGGATCGGTCGGGCTTTGATGGCTGACTCATTTTCAATGTTAGCTGGTTCTGTGATGGGGACGACCCCAACAGCAGCTTATGTTGAATCTTCTGCTGGGATCGCAGTCGGAGGTCGGACTGGCTTTACTTCATTAGTGATTGCAGGGATGTTTGGTCTGAGTTTATTCTTCTCCCCATTATTGAGTGTGGTGACGACTGAAGTTACAGCACCAGCCCTGATCATTGTTGGTTCTTTGATGGCACAATCGATGCGCTTTATCAACTGGGAAAAATTCGAGATCGCCTTACCAGCGTTCTTAACGATCATCGCCATGCCGTTGACATCTAACATCTCATACGGGATCGCATTTGGCTTCTTAGTTTATCCGATCACAATGATCGCAGCAGGTCGTCGCAAAGAACTAAATCCAGTGGTCATCGTCTTATTCTTCATCTTCATCGCGATGTTATATGTACTAAATATCTTGCCACATAATTAAAAACACAGTGCGAAGAAAAGCGGGCTATGCCGTACGGATAACGGTGACTTGCCAGGATGCGTTTTTGGCATCATGGGCAGGGCAGTGTTATCCGCTAGGCATTGCTTTTCGTAGCACGACTAAAAACACAGTGCGAAGAAAAGCGGGCTATGCCGTATAAATAATTAAGGAAGATCATCATGATGCATTTTGGCATCAGGGTGATCTTTTTAGTTCACACGCTTTTCTTTTTACTTGCTGATGACGTAACGTTATCATTTATAGTGAAAATAGAAAGGGGGCAGAAAATGTATTCAAGTGGACAATTAGCGAAGCAGTGCCACGTCACTTTGCGGACAGTGCAGTATTATGAACGGCAAGGATTGTTAGTTGCTAGTCGCACAGAGGCTGAGCGACGTTTATATGCTAAAGATCAAGTCACACGTTTAGAAATGATCTTGACCTATAAGGAATTAGGTTTCACGCTAAAAGATATCAAAGGCCTCTTAGATACACCGGAAAATTATAAAATTTTACAGTTGTTAGTGGCTCAGCACCAAGAACAAAATGCTAAAGAACTAGAACGGGCTAAAAAACGTGCCGTTAAGCTAGATTATTTAGCCAAACAACTAGAAAAATTTCAAGTTTTCCCGGGAAATTTTACGAAAGGAATTGAATTTGAAATGGAAAAGACAAAAAAATTACATCGATTACACTGGCAAATGATCGGCATCGGACTTGTGATCGACGTGATCTTGTGGGGCAGTATCATCTATGTCTTCTTAAACCATGGATCATGGTGGTCAGTAGCCGGGGCTTTAGTGATCTCAGTAGTACTCGCAACAGCCTTAGTGTACTATGTTTGGCAGCATACGGCGTATATCTGCCCTAACTGCCAACACCAATTTCGACCAGGCCTCAAAGCGTATTTTTGGTCGGCCCACACTCCAAGTACACGAAAGCTAGTGTGTCCAAATTGTAACCAGAAAAACTTTTGCATCGAAGTCTATGCCGATAAACAAGCTTAATTTATAGCTTTGGTGTAAGATGAAGATGAGGTGAGTGAAATGAAGTCACGCAAAGAGATCGCACGGCTGGCAAATGAATTGACACAGGCTTTGGAACAAAGCACAGATGATAAGGTCTTTTTAAAGATCGTCGCTTACGGAAAAGATGCCTTGACCAAGCGACAGATAGCCCCCCAGGTCATTATGGAAAAAATGGTAACTGCGTCCTATGAGGCGGTGCTACGAGGTAAAGGCAAGATCAAGATGAGCGCAGAAACGCTAGCGATCGTCAAACAAATGGAAGAATTATCCCGGACGCGTAGCATATTGCCCTTTCGTCGCTACGATCCATGGGATTAGTTATTCGTTTTAAATCAGAATAATTTAAATTAAAAAGGCTAAAGTTCGCAATTAATAAATTTAGCCTTTTTTTTGCGAAGTAATATTCGTAATTGCTTGAAAAAACTAAGCTTGATTGTTACAATTATCAAGGTCGTTAATTTAGACTAGCAAGCAGAGTAATGCTTAGAAATATTATGAGGTGGACTGTATATGTCATCAGTAGTAGTTGTTGGTAGTCAATGGGGCGATGAAGGCAAAGGCAAGATCACTGATTTCTTGAGTAAAAATGCCGATGTTATCGCACGTTATCAAGGTGGAGACAATGCCGGTCATACGATCGCTTTTGATGGTAAGACCTACAAATTGCGCTTGATCCCATCTGGAATTTTTTATTCCGATAAGATCAGTGTCATTGGAAATGGCGTTGTTTTGAATCCTAAGTCGTTAGTTGCTGAGTTGGAATACTTGCATGAAAATGGGATCCCAACAGATAACCTTCGTGTTTCAAACCGTGCGCACGTGATCTTGCCATACCACATTGTCTTGGACAGCTTACAAGAAAGCGCCAAAAAGGACAACAAGATCGGTACGACTAATAAGGGTATCGGTCCTTGCTACATGGACAAAGCAGCTCGTATCGGTATTCGGGTCGCAGATCTGTTAGAAGCAGATACATTTGCTGAAAAGCTACGTCGTAATTTGGAAGAAAAGAATCGTTTATTCCAAAAGATGTACGATTATGAAGGCGAACCGCTTGATTTTGAAACAATTTACAATGAATATTATGAATATGGTCAACGGATCAAGAAGTATGTAGCTGATACATCAGTTATTTTAAATGATGCGTTAGACAACGGCGGGCACGTTTTATTTGAAGGTGCTCAAGGTGTTATGTTAGATGTGGACCATGGGACATACCCATTTGTTACATCTTCTAATCCGATCGCCGGTGGGGTCACAACTGGCTCTGGTGTTGGTCCAGAAAAGGTCAATAAAGTTGTAGGTGCCTGCAAAGCTTATACTTCACGGGTCGGTGATGGTCCATTCCCAACTGAGTTACACGATGAGATCGGTAGCTACATCCGTGAAGCAGGTCACGAATATGGTACCGTTACGAAACGTCCTCGTCGGATCGGTTGGTTCGATAGTGTCGTAATGCGTCATTCCAAGCGGGTCTCAGGTTTGACCAACTTATGCTTGAACTGTGTGGATGTCTTGACTGGTCTAGATGAGATCAAGATCTGTACAGCTTACGAATTGAACGGGGAAAAGATCGATCGTTACCCAGCTAGCTTGAAAGAATTGGCACAATGCAAGCCAGTTTATGAAACAATGCCAGGCTGGAAAGAAGATATCACAGGGGCTAAGACTTTAGCTGATCTGCCTGAAAATGCACGTAACTATGTCAAACGCATTGAAGAATTAGTTGGTGTGGAAGTTTCGACTTTCTCAGTTGGTCCAGACCGTGATCAAACAAACGTCTTAAAGGACATTTGGGAAGAAATTTAAATAAATTAGAAAGAGGCTGGTAGTCATTGGTGGCTATCAGCCTCTTTTTAGGTAAAAAATTAGAGACAACATTTTTTAAAAAAGTACAAAAATAATGGATTATGACTTGTTTTTATGCTCGATTTTAGATAATATAAGAATGAAAACGTTAACAAACGTTTTTTTAGTACGTGCTAGGTTATATTATTTAGGTCAGACGGATTTTTTACACAGGGAGGAATACAGATGCTCAAAGACAACAGCAAAGAAACAGTAACAACTGCTTGGAATGGTTTTAAAGGCGGGAATTGGCAAGACGAGATCGACGTACGTGATTTCATCAACCGTAACTACACACCTTATGATGGTGATCAATCATTTCTTGAAGAAGCAACCGAAGCAACCACAAAATTAAACGACATGTTAATTGACATCAAGTTGAAAGAACGGGCTGCTGGTGGCGTTTTAGATGCTGACACCAAAGTTGTTTCGACGATCACTTCACACAAACCAGGTTATTTAGATAAAGACTTAGAAAAGATCGTTGGTTTGCAAACTGATAAGCCAATGAAAAAAGCTTTGATGCCTTATGGTGGTATTCGGATGGCTAAAGTTGCTTTGGCTGCTTACGGGATGGAAATTGATCCGGAAACAGAACGGATCTTCACCGACTTGCATAAGACACACAACCAAGGCGTTTTTGATGCATACAATGACGAAATTAAGCGTGCACGCCACAACAAGATCGTGACTGGGTTACCTGACTCATACGGTCGTGGTCGGATCATCGCTGACTTCCCTCGTGTTGCTCTTTACGGGATCGATCGCTTGATCGCAGCTAAGAAAGATGACTTAGCTAACTATGGCGACGGTCAAATGACGGATGAAGTTATTCGCTTACGTGAAGAAGTTTCTGAACAAATTCGTGCTTTACAAGACATGAAGAAAATGGCTGCCTCTTATGGCTATGACATTTCTTATCCAGCTACAAATGCGCGTGAAGCTATCCAATGGTTATACTTTGGCTACTTAGCTTCTATCAAGCAACAAAATGGTGCTGCCATGTCTATTGGTCGGATCGATTCATTCATCGATATCTATATCAAACGTGATATGGATAACGGTTTATTGACCGAAAAAGAAGCTCAAGAATTGATCGATCAATTCACAATGAAACTCCGGATGGTGACATTCATTCGGACTCCAGAATACAACTCCTTGTTCTCTGGTAACCCAATTTGGGCAACGTTATCGATCGCTGGGATGGGGATGGATGGCCGTCACCACGTTACAAAGACAGCTTTCCGTTTCTTGCACACCTTGCATAACATGGGGGCTGCACCAGAACCAAATATCACCTTATTATGGTCAGAACGTTTGCCAGAAGGGTTCAAGAACTATGCGGCTAGTGTATCGATCGCAAGTTCAACGATCCAATATGAAAACGATGAATTGATGATGGAAACATGGGGCACAGACTACTATGGCATTGCTTGCTGTGTGTCTGCGCAACCGATCGCTGATGGGGTCCAATTCTTCGGGGCTCGTGCTAACTTAGCTAAGACCGTGCTCTATGCGATCAACGGTGGGGTCGATGAATTGACCAAGATGCAATGTGGTCCAGCTTATGCACCGATCACTTCAGAATATATTGATTATGACGAATTCTTGAAGAAATTCGATGACATGTTGGAATGGGTCGCTGATGTTTATGTAAATGCTTTGAATGTGATCCATTACATGCACGATAAGTATTACTATGAATCAGCTCAACTTGCTTTGAAGGATACCCGCTTAGATCGTACATTTGCGACAGGTATCTCTGGCTTAGCAGTTGCTGCTGACTCCATCTCAGCTATCAAGTACGGTAAAGTTAAAGTTATCCGTGATGAAAACGGTGTGGCAGTTGACTTCAAGACTGAAAAAGACTTCCCACGTTATGGTAACAACGATGACCGTGCTGACGAGATCGCTGCATGGTTAGTAAGACAACTTTACACCAAGATGAACAAACATCACCTCTACCGTGATGCTAAATTATCAACATCTGTTTTGACGATCACATCTAATGTTGTTTACGGTAAGAATACCGGGACGACACCTAATGGCCGTCAAGCAGGCGAACCATTCTCACCAGGTGCTAATCCAGCTTATGGTGCTGAAACACACGGGCATTGGCATCCTTGCTTTCTGTAGCTAAATTACCATATCGCTACGCAACAGACGGGATCTCCAATACTTTTGCCGTAACTCCATCAACACTTGGTCACGATGAAAAATTAGAAGAAAAGACCTTGGTAAACATGATCAGTGGTTACATGAAAAATGAAGGTCACCACTTAAACATCAACGTCTTCAACCGTGATACTTTACTTGATGCTCAAAAACATCCAGAAGAATATCCAACGTTGACTGTGCGTGTTTCTGGTTACTGTGTATACTTCGCTGATCTGACCAAGGAACAACAAGATGACGTTATTTCAAGAACGTTCCATACTTCAATGTAGTTAAGAGCACAATAGTCAATTAGTAAAGGCGGCGTAATAATGAAAGCTAATCCATATATTAATCCAGTTCCAACTAAAGACGGTCAGGTTTTAGGCTACGTGCATTCCCTTGAGACCTTTGGCGCAGTCGATGGACCAGGGATCAGGTTTGTGGCTTTCATGCAGGGATGCAATATGCGTTGTAAGTTTTGCCACAATCCAGATACTTGGAAGAAAAATGTTGGGACGCAAATGACTGCCAGTGAGCTTTTAGAAAAAGCTTTACCATACCGAGCTTTTTGGGGCGAAGATGGTGGGATCACCCTTTCAGGGGGCGAGATCTTATTGCAACCAGAATTTGCTTTGGAAGTGTTCAAGAAGTGTAAAGAACATGGTGTAAGCACCTGTTTGGACACATGTGGGGCGCCATTTACGCGCCGTGAACCATGGTTTAGTTTATTTAATGAGTTACTGGAATATACCGACATTTTATTAGTGGACATCAAGCATATCAACTCTGATGAGCATAAACGCTTGACCGGTTATCCAAACGAGAACATCCTTGATTTGTGTGAGTATCTATCTGAGCTCGGTAAACCAGTTTGGATCAGACACGTTTTGGTTCCAGGGATCACCGATGATGATAAGTATTTAAAAGAACTCGGCAAATATATCAAGACGTTGAAAAATGTCGAAAAAGTCGAAGTCTTACCTTATCACACTATGGGAGTTCGCAAGTATAAGGAAATGGGGATCAAGTATCGCTTGGAAGGTGTTGAACCGCCAACGGCTGATCGGATCGAAAATGCTGAAAAACTCCTTTGCGTAGCTGACTATAAAGGCTATTTAACTTGGAAGCCAGGGATAAATACAAAAGAGCAAGGGCTTTAAGTCGTTATCTCAGAAAAGCAGAGGTCATTATGGTCTCTGCTTTTTTGATAGCTAAATAAGTTAAATAAATGACCACTTATGCATACTTGGACTAACGGATGATAAAACAATGTACACTAAAGAAAATAATTGTAAAAAGAGGTGTTTGAAATGTCACATTCAGGACTTAAATTATCTGCGCTGACCAAGGTAGGACTTGTCTTTTTAGTTGTTGCTCTCTCAGTGGCTAGTATCTATCTTATTACGCAAAATGTAAAAATGCCCTTCCAGCTGATGCATCACTTGAAGGAAAAAACGTTTTAAATGCAGTCACGATCATTGGGGGGCGATCGGATCTTTAGTCAGTTTTTTAGTAACATGGGGTATTGGACGCTTAGTGATCTTAGCTAGCAACCAAGGCGATAAAGAGGCATTATTTTTAACACTGGTGATCGTTAATTGCATTCTTAGTGTTATTTCTGCTAGTTATGTCGTGATCACAGAAGCAGTATTTGGCGCAACTTACGTGAACAATATTTTACAGATCTTATTCTTTGGGGTGATCTATTATCAGTTGAGTAAACAAGATAAGCGTGGGACCTTATATCTGACCGGGACTTATGCGGTCTTAGATGTGCTCGGTATTGTGTTAGTCATGCTCCTAAAATAAAAAAACTGATCGCAATCTTGATCGTGACCAGTTTTTCAAAAAGCTATCAGTATAGACTGGTAGCTTTTTTAGTTGAAGGGGTCATAAAAACGCCCGTGATTTAGTTTGAAGAGATAAAGTGTGATCCCAAATAATACAATGGCTAAAATGACGACGAGCCAGTCGCTAGCTTTGAACGGGCGTTGTGTATACCAGGTCCGCTTTTTCTTTGAACCAAAACGGCGCAATTGCATAGCGGTACTGATCGTATTGATCCGTTCAAGACTTGAAAAGATCAGTGGGAGGATGATATTGATCGCTCCTTTTAAGCGCGTACTGAGTTTAGCTTTGGAAGATAGCTCATAGCCGCGTGCTTGCTGAGCAGCTGAGATATCCCAATAAGTTGCTTGGATATCCGGGATATAACGTAGAGCCAAAGCCACCGCATAGCTGATTTTATAACTGATCTTTAGCTTATTTAAACTAGAGGCAAAGGCGCTTGGATCAGTCGTCAGTAAGAAAAGCAAAGCTAGGGGGACCGTACAGAAGTATTTTAAAGCCACATTTACTAGATAAAAGAGCTCCTGACTAGTCAAGGTAAAGTATCCTGCTGCTAGCAAGATATGACGAGATCCATATAATTCTTGGCCATAAGTCGGTTGGAAAATAAAGATCGCGATCAAGTTCAAAAGTGAGAACAAGGCAATGAATTTAATGATAAATGACACCTGTTGCCACTTTAAATGGGCGCTTTTAAACAAAATGAGCGAAAAGAGAGCCACAAATAGCAAGAAGCGCGTATCAAAAGTGGTCATGCAAGCGATCGACACGAGTAAAAAGAAAAAGAGCTTAGCCGTCGCATTTAGTCGATGGATAAAACTATCTTGCGGTTGATAACCGAGAATACTTTGTTTATTCATTGTGTCCTCCTTTCAGTGTCAGATGGTTGAAACCCGCGATAAAGGCGTCGATATTTTCCAGGTTATATTTTTGAGCTAGTTGGTAAAGACTGGTTTGGCGCAAGGAAGCTTGTTGTAAGAGCTCAGGGCGGTTCAATAATTGAGCGGGTGTTAGGTCAGCTTGTAATTTCCCGTGACTAAAGACCAAGGTGCGTTTTGTGTATTCGAGCATCAGATGCATGTCGTGGGTGATGATGATGATCGTACAGCCTTGTTGATTCAACTTACGCAAAAATTGCATGATCTCAGTGTAAGTTTGCTGATCTTGTCCCGCAGTTGGCTCATCTAAAATGATCAATTTGGGCTCTAAAACCAGGATCGAAGCGATCGTGACTCGCTTTTTTTGGCCATAGCTCAAGGCTAAGATCGGCCAATTACGAAATTCATAGAGACCACAGACTTTTAAAACCTTCTCGACGCGTTCTTTGAGCTGCGCTTCATCGGTGATCCCGCGTAACCGCAGACCCAAAGCGACTTCATCAAAGATCATTTTTTGTGAGATCATTTGGTTAGGGTCTTGCATTACGTAACCGATCTTTTCGGCCCGTTCCTTGATCGAAGCTGTGGCTAGATCTTGTCCTTCCCAAGTCATTTTCCCACTGCCGCTCAAAAAGCCACAGATCAGCTTGATCAAGGTCGTTTTTCCGGCCCCATTTTGGCCAGCGATACTGATAAATTCGTCTGTGTTGATGGTCAGATCGATATCTGTTAATGGATACTTTTGCTCTGGAGTATAACTAAAGGAAACATCTTGTAGCTCCAATTGTGGAGTATTTTTTTGCGCTGTCGGTGGAATGACTTGTTGTAGTTTGGCTAATGCTTGGGCGATAGTTGGATCAGACGGTAGCTTTTCAACGCTAGTGACATCTGGTAGCTGATCTAACGAGATCTTTGCTTGACGTAAAGCTTCCAAATATAAAGGTGGTCTGATCCCAGCTTGCTGTAAGATATCTTGGCGTAAAAGCTCATCAGGTGTTTTATCGGCAATGATCTGTCCGTTATCTAAAACAACGATCCGATCAAGCGGACAAGTCAAAACTTCTTCGACGCGGTGCTCAACGATGATCACGGTCGCCTTCGTCTTTTGTTGGAGCGTGTCGATCAGTTGCATAGTCTGGTAGCCTGAGGCGGAATCAAGATTGGCCAAAGGTTCATCAAACAACAAGATCGGCGAACCGTTGACTAAGACGCCAGCTAAAGCAACACGTTGTTTTTGACCACCGGAGAGTGCTTGCGGTGAATGAGCGAGCAGGTCTTCTAAGTTGAGTTCTTTAGCCCATTTTTGCACGATCTGGTGCATTTTTTGGTGCTCAACGGCATCATTTTCTAAGGCAAATGCGATATCTTCGGCGACAGTAAGCCCGATAAATTGGCTATCGGAATCTTGTAAGATCGTCGATGTCGTAAAGGAGAGATCAAATAGTGAAGTCTTGGTGATGTCATGTCCAGAAACGATACAACTACCACTGATCTCGCCTTTATCTTCATTTGGGATCAAGCCGTTCAAGCATTTCGCAAGTGTCGATTTACCACTGCCAGAAGGACCAGCGATCAAGATCTTTTCACCCGCCATGATCTCAAGGTCGATATTTTTCAAAGTTGGTTCGGCTTGAGTTAAATATTTAAATGTAAAATCTTTGAACGAAATTATTGGTTTATTCATAGGCTTATTCCTTGTGTAAGCTATCTTTTTTCACGCGGGTCGAAGCATAAGCTTTGAGTAAAAGTGTGCCTAAGATCCCGACAGTCAAGCTATTGGAGATCGAGGTAATGATTCCTTGCAAAAAGACTTTATTCGCTGGTTCACTGTAGATCAAGATATCTAAAGTTGGAGCGATCAGACTCCAGGCCAAGAAATTGATGATAACCTGAGAAATATTGAAAAAGATAACTTCTTTAAGAGCGAAGATGCCTTCTGTGACGCGTAGTTTTTTTCCGATCAAGCCAAAACAAAGGCCTAACAGACCTGAACATAAGATCCAACTCCACCATGGATTACCAAATGTGATGAAGTCTTTTAAAGCGTGACCGATAAAACCTGTAGCAAAGCCGACTAAGGGGCCAAAGATAACGCTGAAAAGTGCTAAGAAGGGATAGACGGTCTCAATATTAGTGTTAGGAATACCAGTTGGGATCGAAGCAAACCGCCCTAAGATCACAAAGATCGCAGCGCCGATACCGATCGCAACTACACTTTTTACAGATAATTCTTTTTTCATGATTTAAAAATTCCTCCTAAAATTATTATGCGGGTTTAGCTCAATTTACGCAACGTGACTTTCCAAGCATGTCCGGTTCCGATCTGATAAGTTTGCGCAAATGAGGCTTGATTCAAGGCGATCCCGACTTTGACAAGAGAGTTGATATACAACAAGGGCTCGTTTAACGCAACTTGAGCAAACGAGCGCACGAATGGCAATTTTGCTTGATAGACTTCGGCGTTATCGTGATAGATCGTGACCAATAGCTGATCACCGCGAGTAATATTTAGCTGTTTGAGCGCATCTAATGAAATGTTGGTCCATAACGAGCCAAAGCGCACATCTAAGATATCGACCATGCCGGTGATCGAATCAGCAGTGACAATAGGTGCTTGAAGAGGTAATTTGACGATCGTGGCTGGGTCGATCTTAGGTCCGATATCAGAAAAATCGAGTTGACCACTAGCTAAGCGAGCACCATTATAAGCATAGACATCGCGGCCGTGGAAGGTGTGACTTTCATCGGAGTGAGGCAGGCGGCCCGTAGTTTCATTGATCTTACAGACGGTTTTTAAACCAAAAAATTTGGCGATATGCGTAAGGGTACCGTTGTCTGGTGTAATAACATAGTGACCCGTTTTAGTGAGCGCACAGACGCTTTTACGTTCGCTTCCGACGCCAGGATCAACGACGGAAACAAAGGTCGTTCCAACTGGCCAATAATTGAGCGTTTGGTAGAGACGATAGGAAGCTTCCCAAATGTTGTAAGGTGTGATCTCATGGGTCAGATCAGCCACATGCAATGCGGGAGCGACCGTTTTGGCAACACCATACATCGTACTGACCGCACCATCTGCTAAACCAAAATCAGTTTGTAATACTAATTGCTTATTTGTCATCAAAATTCCACCTTTCTTTGCTAGAAACAAAAAACGCCCTCACGAAAGAATCGTCAGGACGTTTTACCGCGGTACCACCTTGATTTATAGTCAGCTCACACTGGCTATCTTATGAACTGGAGGCCCAGTTCGGACGTTAACGGCTCACACCGGTCCAAAAGCTTGCACCGTTGGACAGCTCCGAGTTCATCCGTGGCTAACATCTAGTTCTCTCAGCATTGAGCTAGTCTCTGTTAGGCGTTGCCACTCATCTCATCAAAGCGATAGTTCGATCAAGTTAGTGCGATTATAGCTGTTTTTGAAATAAACGTCAATTGTTTTTAACTATCCGTACAAAATTTTATCTCAAATAACTATAACTAAAAACTTATGTATATTAAAAGATAAATTAATAATAACGTATAGAAGAATGTAAATGATCATGAAAGCAAGTTGGATAAGGATTTGTGATGGACTATAAGAAAAAACGAATTATTGTTGTTATTAAAGCTTTTAATGAATATTTGCGAGTGAAAATGAATAAAAAAGAAGTCCAAAATTTTTTTATAGGGAAGTTTGCTTGTCTTATCACGGATAGTTATGATAGTTAAAAAAATTGAACAATATTAATGCTTTATTTTTTTGTGGTGGCGCGCTAGAATATAAAAGTAACGAAAATAAATGAACACGTGTTTGCTAGTTGGTGGTAAGCATGCATAGCAGATCAGAGATGAGATGTGGGCCTGTTATGGGTGTTCGATGTACGGTAAAAGAAGCAAAGCGCTTTGGATCTTGGAGAAAGGAAGACTATATCTCTTTGATGGTCGATGCTCACATGATATAGTGCAGGACTAGTATGATGATCTCATCTAAGACGTCAACTGAAGAGTTGATCAGGACAGTTATGAACGAAAAAGCTTGCAGCTATGAAGAAGCGATCAAGTTATTATTGAACTTGGCGCAAGGTGCGGTCGATAGTGGTTCTTTAACGAACAAAAAATAATATCCCAAAAAGCACGCTTTGAGATCAGCTCAGAGCGTGCTTTTTGGGATATTTAGCTGTACCACGGAAAGTCTAGACTCAATGAAGCTTGGAGTTTTTTTTTGTTCGGCTATTTTTTGGCGTCGGTAAGCTTTACGTTTTTGAAAGTCAGCGCAGAGGCTTTTTTCTTCTGGTGTTTCAGCGCTCAGTTCGGGTAAAGTGACCTTTTTATCTAGAACAACAAAGGTCAAAAAGGCGGTCATCCCTAAGAAACGTTCACTGGTATCGAGATGTTCGCCGATGACCTTGACGAAAACTTCGAGTGACCGTTTACCGTGTCCAGTCACGTAGCTTTCGATGCATAGTGAGTCATTTAGCACAAAAGGCTCGATGAAGTTGACTTGATCAAGGGCAGCTGTGACACATTGTGAGCGAGCAAAACGACTGGCAGAGATCGAGGCCGTCCCGTCGAGTAGCGCCAATAGTGCTCCACCGTAGACAGTTTCATGTTCGTTGAGATCACTAGCTAGGACGCGATGACTGGTCACAGCAAGTGTTTGCCGACACGAGATAGTTTCGGACATGTAGACACCTTCTTTTTTAGCTTTATTGTAACATAGGTGTTTGATATCTAGCGCAATAAGCGTGTGGCAATAAGTAGCAAAAAGCTCACCATGCTGCCTAAACACCATGGTGAGCTTCTCATTTAAAATTAGTTTCTAGCCCGAGCTAAGCGAAGTTTAAGGTATTTATCTAATTCGGTCACAGCTAGCACGCTAAAACCGCAGACGATCGTCAAGATCCATTCGCCTAGTTGCATCCCTGTCGTGCTAAAGGCCTCTTGCATGAATGGCAAGTAGGTCAAGCCCATCTGCAACAAGATCATGAGTAAGATGATCGAGAAGGCCTTTTTATTTGTAAATGAGGCACTAGAGAAGGCCGATTCTTCGGTGCGAATGTTGAACAAGTAAAAGATCTTGCTAAAGACGATGATGTTGACCATCGCTGTGCTTGCTAGCGTTGCCGAAGCACCTGTAGCGATCAGCATCTCATAAGCGCCTAATCCGACTAAGGCGATCAGTAGCGAAACATAGCCTAGCTGAAGCATTTCACGCCCTGAGATCAAGCGACTATTGCTCTTACGTGGTGGACGTTTCATCAAGTCACGGGCACCTGGTTCAAAGATGAACGCAAATTGGATCGTGATCGCAGAGACTAAGTTGATCCAAAGTAGTTGGGTCGCTTGTAAAGGCATTTCTTGGTTGAAAAGGATCGTCAAGAAGATGATCAAACCTTCAGCAAATGAGGTCGGCAATAAGAAGAGGATGCTCTTTTTGATATTGTCGTAGATCCGGCGCCCTTCTTTGATCGCAGTCGCTAAAGTCGCAAAGTTATCATCAGTTAAGATCATATCGGAAGCTTCTTTAGCGGCATCAGTCCCCTTGATCCCCATGGAAACACCAATGTCAGCTTTTTTCAGTGCGGGAGCATCATTGACACCGTCACCAGTCATCGCCGTAACCTTGCCACTTTGCTGTAGAGCTTCGATGATCTCGAGCTTGTTTTCCGGCGTTGTCCGGGCAAAGATCTGATGCTTAACGGCTGCTTTTTGTTTTTGTTCAGCAGTCAGTTGATCCCATTCTACTCCGGTGATCGTGTGTAATTCACCATCAGCTAAGCCTAGTTGCTGTCCGATCGCAGCTGCGGTCAATGGAGCGTCACCGGTGATCATTTTGACTTCGACTTTGGCTTTGTTCATCTCACGTAAAGCTGCGATAACTTCTGGGCGTGGTGGGTCGATGATCCCAGTCAAAGCCCAGAAAAGTAAAGCCAGATTCTAGATGCTTATGTTCTAGTTCAGTAATTTGGTCAGCGTCTTTGATCACGCCTAAAGCTACGACTCGCTTACCTTGGTTAGCTAAATGGTCGGCTTTGGCTTGCCAAAATGAACGTTTGAAGTTTGGATCTTGTTGTTGTGCAAAGTTGAATAACTTATCTGGTGCACCTTTTAGATAGATCTTTTTAGCGCCATTTGAAAGTTGTACTAGGCTAGCCATGTAACGGTGGAACGAATCAAAAGGCAAGAGATCTAATTTTTCTAGTTGGAATACTTTCTTTGTTTGGCATTAATTTATGGTAAGCGGTCAAGAAAGCTCCGTCAGTTGGTTCACCGTTGATCGTCCAAGTATCATCAACTTGGGTCAAAGTCGTGTCGTTAGCAAGATAACCAGCTAAGAGAAGTTCTTTTAGTTTAGCTTCACGTTCAGTCGTTGCTTCACCATTGATAAATAACGTTCCAGTTGGAGCATAACCACTACCACTGACTGAAAAATGACGTTCATCAAGGTAAATATCTGTCACGGTCATTTCGTTTTTAGTCAATGTCCCAGTCTTATCAGTTGCGATCACATCGACTGCCCCTAATGTTTCAGCCGAAGGTAAGGATTTAACGATCGCATTTTTATTTTTAGCGAGGTCAGAAACACCTAAAGCTAAGATCACCGAAGTTGTCGCCGGTAGACCTTCAGGGATCGAGCCAACGATCATCGTTACGATCGCTAAAGTCAAGACCGGTAGAGAATAGGTATCAAAGATAAAACCTAAGATAAACAGTAAGACAGCCGCACCTAAAACGCAAAGAGAAACAGTTTTACCTAAAGCGTTGATCTCTTTGACTAATGGAGTCGGGCGTGTTTTGGCGCTAGCAACTGCACTCGAGATCTTGCCTAATTCGGTTTTTTCACCGGTCGCTACGACTACGCCTAAACCAGAGCCGTTGACGACTGTCGTGGAAGAAAAAGCCATGTTTGCTTGTTCAGCCAAGGGTAAGTCAGCTGTTTTTAAGGCAGAAGCGAGTTTAGTTACCGCATCAGCTTCACCTGTCAAAGCAGACTCTTGGATCCTGAGGTCAGCGGTTTTTATCAAGCGTAGATCGGCTGGAACTTGATCGCCAGCTTCTAAAAAGACGACATCGCACGAACTAATTTGGTCGCATCGATATCTTGCCGGATCCCATCACGGTAGACAGTGGCGTTAGTTGCCAACAAGTCTTTGATCTTAGCTAAAGCATCAGCGGCGTTGGCTTCTTGATAGTAACCGATCACGGCATTGGCGATGATCACGACACTGATCACGATCGCATCGGTATAGTGACCTAGAAAAAGCGTCAATAAGGTCGCAAATAACAAGATATAGATGATCATGTTATTGAACTGGCGGATAAATAACAGCCAGTTTGGTGTTTTTTTAGCAACTAGAGCATTAGGCCCATCGCTTGCTAGTCTTTTAGTTGCAGTTTTGGTTGAAAGGCCCTGTAAAGGGTCCTCTTGCTCATAATTTTGTAGTAATTCTTCTAAATTCTTCTGATAAGGTCTCACTTATTATATTTCCTTTCTGTAAGTCATATTTAGCACTAACATCTGTTACCTAGCACTAACTACGATAGACAAAGAAAATCTTTTCTAAGCGTACAAAAATAGCGCGAGGCGGATAAGGGTCGTCCACTCGTGTTACCTGCCTTTCTATTGATCTAATAGTTCTAATATTTTAAGTATATTTTACTATGATAAGGGCTGAGAAGAAATGGGTCACATAGAGGTTTAAAGCAAACTTAAAACAGCTTAGGTAAAGTTTAAGAGGTGTGATCTAGCGAGTAAAACTAGGTGTTGATAAAAAACGAAAAATATAATTGATAGTAAAAAAAATATTCGTTTTAGTTTCTAAAAACCCCCGTTAAATACAAAAAAAGACCATGGAAGCTAGCAAGGAGTTCCATGGTCCATATTATATATGGCACAGTCAAATAGACCTTTCATCGCCACTTTTATGTTCTTTCACGATCTTATTTTACATTATTGGCGATCCGTTTATTTGAACTGTCAGGGGTGGTTCTAAAAGGAGGATACAAACCCTCAGGTGAAGTGTCCAAAACACTTGCTACGTCAATGTCAGACGCTAGTACGTGCGTAACATGTGAAGGCTTAACTACCCCCTTTTCACCTTTAATTATACTAGATGTTGCTTTAAAGTCAAGCGCTTTCATTTTATAAGCGTCATTCTTTACCACTTCCGAATGTTTTGCTAGAATTAAGTGTGGTTTTAAATTATTTTTTGGTTAATATTATAATCTTTGGATAATCGTTCGGAGATTGTGTTGATCAATGTTTGCTATTTTTATGGTTTGTTAAGTTTATTGTTTGCGATTGGTACGTATCTTTTGGCGGGTTAAATTATATTTTTATTATTTTTAAAAATTAAACCATGTTAATAAAAATATTTACAAATCCCAAAGAAATAGATATACTAATTGAAGTTTTACAGTCATTTATAAATTGCTATTTATTTTATTGATAAAGAGAGGAGAAATAATCTTGTATTTAGCAATAAATGTTTTAGGTTTAGTTGTCTTTTTAGCGATCGGGGTCGTATTTTCTAAGGCTCGTAATGAGATCAACTGGCGTGGCGTTGGTACGATGGTCATCTTTAACTTGGTGATGGCATGGTTTTTGACCAGTTTTTCAGGTGGACGTGCGATCGTGCAAGGTGCAGCTGCTGGTTTTAACGAATTGATGAAGATCGCTTATATCGGGATCGAATTTGCTTTGCCAAGCATGGTCCAAGTCAAACAAATGGATTGGTTCGTGCAAGTATTGCTCCCAATTTTGATGGTCGTTCCATTATTTGACATCTTGACTTACATCGGAGTCTTACCTTGGATCATCAAATGGATCGGGCGGGGTTTATCATTTATCACAGGTCAACCTAAATTCGAATCGTTCTTTGCGATCGAAATGATGTTTCTTGGTAACACCGAAGCTTTAGCGGTCTCATCTTTACAGCTCAAGCAGATCAATGCTAAACGTAACTTGACATTAGCGATGATGTCGATGAGCTGTGTGACAGCCTCGATCATTGGGGCATACACGCAAATGATGCCAGGTGAATACATCTTGACGGCAGTCCCTGTCAATGTTATCAATGCTTTGATCGTAGTAGCAATGCTAAATCCAGTCACTGTTTCAGCTGATGAGGATACGATCGCTACGATGAAGAGTTCAGCAATGGCCGAAAAAGAGATCGGTGATGTCGATGAAAATGGTAATGCTAAAAAAGAACCATTCTTCTCCTTCTTGGGTGATTCCATCTTAGGTGCTGGTCGTTTGATCTTGATCATTGCCGCTAACGTGATCGCCTTTGTTGCTTTAGCAGCTTTGATCGATAAGTTGCTTGGCTTGATCAATCCTTGGTTATCATTGGAACACTTGCTTGGGATCGTGATGTATCCATTTGCATGGTTGATGGGCTTACCACATGGCGAAGCTTTCCAATTTGCTCAATATATGGGTACAAAATTAGTTACAAATGAATTTGTTGTCATGGGTCGTGTAACAAGTACGATCAATGACTTTGCACCACACTACAAAGCTGTCTTAACAGTCTTTGTGACCTCCTTTGCTAACTTCTCAACGGTCGGGATGATCATTGGCTGTTTCAAAGGGATCGTTGATCGTGAAAAGAACGATCTTATCTCCAAAAACGTTGGCTACATGTTGCTTTCAGGGATCTTAGTTTCCCTCTTATCCGCAGCAATGGTTGGTTTATTCGTTTGGTAAAATAAATAGTAATAAAAATGGTCGCTTGAATTTTCATTCAGGCGACCATTTTTTATTTAAAGATCAAAAGTGCAAGTAAAGCTAGGATAGCTGGCGTTCCTTGGGCAAGTAAGATCTTAGGATTCTTAGCACTTGACCAGCCATAGATGGCAGCGACAATGACGAAGATCACAAACATCATACTCCCCATATATTGAGCATTTCCCGGGAAAACAAAACGGGCAAATAAGAGACCAACACCGATAAAACCATTGTAAAGACCTTGGTTAGCCATCGCGATCCGAGCTTCGGGCATTTTGAGATACTCTTTTCTGAGGCCAAAAGCTTGATGTAATTTTTCTTCACTACCAAACATTTCCAGCCCCATGATATAGAGAGCTTCTAAGGCAACGATCATGATCAAAGCAGTTGAGATAATTGACATGCAAAAAACTCCTTTAACTAAATTAATAGAAGTATTATATAGTATTGTGTGCAATAAATCTACAATTAAATGCAAAAGAATGCCAAATGGCGTGGTTAGCAAACATTAAAGATGATATAATACATACAAGCTCTTATGTTTGAGCGCTCTAACAGATATAGTTGCAGGTGTATGAAAAGGATGTGACAGAATGCAAGCCGATGTTTTGATCAGTCAGGATCTGTCCTGTGTGGGTCAGGTTTCCATGAGTGTAGCGCTACCCTTGCTGGCGGCTGCAAATTTGAGACCAGATGTTTTACCGACCGCACTCTTATCAACACATACGGGAGGCTTTGGTGAAAATACCTACTTAGATCTTTCTTCTGAAATGTCACACATTCTCCAGCATTGGCAAAAATTACAACTTAGGTTTTCAGCCGTCTATCTGGGATATTTGGGGGCTAGACCTTTAGATGTGATTTTACGACATTTATCAATTCTCAAGACACCTGAAACGCTTTTTTTAGTTGATCCAGTAATGGCCGACCATGGTAAACTTTACCGCGGTTTTGACATGAATTATGTGGCTCAGATGCGCAGATTAGTGCACCACGCAACGATCGCGACTCCAAATTTAACGGAAGCCCAACTGCTTTTAAATGAGGCTTTGACTACTTCTCCACTTGCGATCGCTGAAGCAACGCAGCTACTTGTGCGTTTTGCAACTACATTCAAGTTAGAAACTGCGATCTTAACTGGGATAGACTGCGGTGACAAGATCGCCGTGATCGGTTATGAAATGGGCAAAACTTGGACCTTGATGCGTCCTAAATTGGCTGGGAACTATTTTGGGACGGGAGATCTATTTGCTAGTGCTTTACTGGCGGGGATAATGAAGGGAAAAGCGGTCAAGGCTGCTGCGGATCTCGCAATGGAATTCATTTTTCAAGCGATAAAGCTGACACCGACACCCAGAGATCAGCGTTTTGGCGTCGATTATGCGCGTGCATTACCGTATTTGTTGGAAAAATTATGATTTTTTTGGAGGAAATACTATGTTGCGTGACCAGCAAAATACATTGCGAGCGGTCATTTTAACAGGCCTATTTGCTGCACTGATCTATATTGGCATTTGGACGTTACGGATCCCGATCCCTGCGATGGTCGGCCGACCGTTTATTCATTTTGGTAATACATTGACAGTAACAGCAATTCTTTTTTTGGGAAAGCGCAATGGTATGTTGGCCGGTATCATTGGCTTAGGCGGGTTTGATATCTTAAATGGGTATATTGCCGTCTCATGGCTGACGATGCTTGAGGTCATAGTTGTAGCTTTGATAATTTCCGGACTTTTCAAGGCTATGGGATATGTTGACAGTCAGCGAAATATCATGTTCTTGGCGATAGCTGCAGGATCGACCAAGGTCGTGACTTCGTATCTAGCTTCGATCATTGAAGCATTGATGGTCGGGACAAACTTTAAAACAGCTGCGGTGGCCGCCTTTTTCAGCTTACCTGCGACGGTCATCAATTCCATTTCAACGGCGATCTGCGTACCATTATTGTATTTCATGATCAAAAAGATCTACACCTTGGTGCAGCAGCGCCGAGGTTCATGATAAACAACTGAATTTAGAAAATAAGATCTGCTTGGGGTTCTCCAAACAGATCTTATTTTTGTCCATAGAAATATTTTAAAAATTTTGCTTGTTTTAGCAGAGCTTTTTTGCTATAATATCTTTTGTTGATAAATTGGGTGGTTAGCTCAGCTGGCAGAGCAACGGACTCTTAATCCGTGGGTCCAGGGTTCGATCCCCTGACCACCCATCACTTCCCCGAGAGCGTATCTCGGGGATTTTTTTATGCCTGATAATTTTGGTTAAACTGTTAGGAGTCATCCCGTGAGACGTTTGAAAGTTTTAGCAAAATGGGCGTAGTCACTAAAGCCTAATGCCTGCGGGAGCTTTTGAATATCACAGCCTGTACACAGTAACTGCTTGGCAACTGTGATCTTTTGCAAAATGATGTATTGGTGGATCGTCATCTGTAGTTCAGTTTTAATGATATCAAAGCGAGCACAGAGCTCAGCGATCTCTTGGGTAAAAATTAAGGAGGACCGCTCGCAAATATTTGGGCAGAAAGGACCTTTTGTAATAAGCATAGTATGGTGTTTTTTAGTTTTTTACCAAAAAACTCTTGCGCTTTGGCTTTTTCTTTGATATAGTATTATTCGTTGATGAAATGGGTGGTTAGCTCAGCTGGCAGAGCAACGGACTCTTAATCCGTGGGTCCAGGGTTCGATCCCCTGACCACCCATCAGAGATTTACTAACAGCAATTGCAGATCTTGCTCTGTGGTTGCTGTTTTTTTGTGTATTTTGATATAGAATAGTCAAAACCTAAATATTGTGTTTCTGTAACCCAAGCTGAGTTTGTAGTACAATAAGGTGGGTATAGTCTAGTGGACTATCTCCAAGGGGCAGTAGTGCTCACAGTGATAGGTATGTAATTTATATAAAAAGGAATTTAAACTTATGAAAAAAATTTTAGTTGTAGACGATGAGAAACCGATCTTAGATATCATTAAGTTCAATCTGACCAAAGAAGGTTACGATGTATATACTGCCGAAGATGGCCAAGAAGCGTTAGATAAGGTCGAAGAGGTCTTACCTGATCTGATCATTTTAGATCTGATGTTACCTAAGGTCGATGGGCTCGAAGTAGCACGTGAAGTCCGGAAAAAATACGAGATGCCGATCATTATGGTAACGGCTAAAGACACTGAATTAGACAAGGTCTTAGGTTTAGAGATGGGTGCTGATGACTATGTGACCAAACCATTTTCTAACCGTGAATTGATCGCACGGGTCAAGGCCAATTTACGGCGTCAAGCCACAGTAGTTGCTAGTGCTCAAAGTGAAGAAAAAGAAAAAAGTAGTGACATTGTGATCGGAAACTTAACGATCCACCCCGAAGCATATGTGGTCTCCAAAAATGATGAAAATATCGAATTGACCCACCGTGAATTTGAATTGCTTTACTATTTAGCCAAACACATTGGACAAGTCATGACCAGAGAGCACTTGTTGCAGACCGTTTGGGGCTATGATTACTTTGGGGATGTTCGGACAGTTGACGTAACGGTCCGCCGTTTGCGTGAAAAGATCGAAGATAACCCTAGTCGCCCCGTCTGGTTGGTGACTCGCCGTGGGGTCGGCTATTATTTACGTAATCCAGAGGCCGAGTAAAATGAATAAGAAATTGCATTTTTTTCAGTCGATCCATTTTAAGATCGCACTGGTTTTTGCTTTACTGTTGTTTTTAGCCTTCCAGATCGTTGGTGCGGTATTTGTGCAACGCTTAAAAAGTGAGAATTTAAAACAATTTAAGCAAAGTGTCGAAATGCCAGCTTATGTCAACAATTTGTTAGTCACGCAATTGAATGAAGCCGATACGAGTGAAGCAAATGAGCGGATCAAAACGATCTTAGATGATATAAATAATAATAATATTTCAGATATTCAAGTCGTAGATGCTAAAGGTGTGATCCGTGGTGAAAATAATGTGAATAATCGCTCGATGATCGGGCAAAAAGCAACAAACAATAATATTAAACAGGTTTTGTACAGTGGACGTAATTTCTCGCAGACGATGTATAATGAGCGGGATAACCGGCGCTACTATATCGCGATCACCCCGTTGTTCAACACCTCGGGCAATAACAATACGGTCGTCGGTGCGGTCTATGTCCGCGCTAATTTAGAAAGTGTCTACGATTCGGTCAATGATGTCATCGTGATCTTTGCGACTGCGGCGTTGATCGCTACGGGGATCGGGTTAGCCCTTGCGATCCTTGTTTCAAGTGCGATCACCCGCCCGATCGATGAAATGAAAAAACAAACTGCTCGGATCGCTCGCGGTGATTATTCTGGGCAAGTCCAAGTTTATGGACGCGATGAATTAGGGCAATTAGCCCAAGCCGTCAACAATCTATCAGCCCGAGTCGAAGAAGCCCAAGAAGCGACTGAATCAGAGCGGCGCCGCTTGGATCTGATCTTATCACATATGTCAGATGGAGTGATCGCTACTGATCGTGGGGGCAAGATCACGATCATCAACGATATGGCGTGTGAAGCGTTAGAAGTAGATCCAGATGATGTTAGGGGTAAGTCGATCTTAGATGTTTTGAATATCCGTGATAAATATACGATCCGCGAACTTTTGGAAAATCAAAATGAGATCATTTTGGATGAATTAAACACCAATCGTGACCAGATCTTGAATGCCAATTTTTCGCTGATCCAACGGCGCTCAGGCTTTATCATCGGGATCGTATGTGTCTTGCATGATATCACCGAACAACAACGGATCGACCGCGAACGGCGACAATTTGTTTCCAATGTTTCGCATGAATTGCGGACACCGTTGACGAGTATGCGCAGCTATATTGAGGCCTTAAATGAAGGTGCTTGGCAAGACCCTGAGATCGCACCGGCTTTTTTAAAGGTCACGCAAGAAGAAACTGACCGAATGATCCGGATGATCAATGATCTTTTGAGTTTATCGCGAATGGATCTGGGAAAAGTTGAGTTAGATCTAGAGCTAGTCAATTTAAATGAATTGTTCAACTATATCTTGAATCGCTTTGATATGATGCTTGAAAAAGACAATAATGATACACGTGAAGTGACAAAAAGTTATACGATCAAACGTGACTTTACCGATAAGCCACTTTGGGTCGAAGTCGATACCGACAAGATCATTCAAGTGGTAGATAATATCATGAATAATGCGATCAAGTATTCACCTGATGGCGGTGTGATCACTTGCCGTTTGTTGGAGACGCATAATCATGTCATCATGAGTATTTCTGATCAAGGGCTAGGGATGCCCAAAAAGGAACTATCGCATATCTTTGAACGCTTCTATCGGGTCGATAAGGCACGTTCCCGGGCGCAAGGCGGAACAGGTCTTGGACTAGCGATCTCTAAGGAAGTGATCGAATTGCATCACGGCCGGATCTGGGTCGATAGTACGGAAGGGAAGGGTTCGACCTTTTATATCTCGCTACCATATGAAGAATACGAGGAAGGAGATCTATGGGATGAAGAATAAACGCTTAAATGGGTGGTTTTTACATGCCATTTTGATCCTTGCGGTGTTATTTAGTGTTGTTTTTACAGCTTTGATCTGGGTAACACCTGTTTATTTTCAACGACTAGCAGGGATGGCAGCTCCGGATAAGACTAAAGTTGTTAATGAGGATACCAACACGACAGATAAGAAAAAATTAACTGATGTATATCGACCAGTATCGATCACGGTAACAGATAAACGATCATCTAGTCGGCTATTGAGCAATCGGATCGATGTAGTCAATCTAATGATGACCTCTTTAGAAGGAAGTAAGATCACCGATATTAGTAAACCAGAGACTGTTAGTAAAAGCGAGTACCTGAAGTTGGTACAGACGCCTAGATCCTATCAGTTGAATTATGGTTCGGAGCTCTCCTTTGGAGTCTTGAAACAATACCTTGCTGAACAGCCAGCTAAGAGTGAAAATTACAGTTTTGATCGGATCGTGATCAGTTATGACGGCTCTACAGTCTATTTTCTAGAAGATGCAGGTCTCAAAGTATACAAGGCCAAGTTGACTAAATATGCTAAAGCTAAGCTTAATAATGTCCACAAAACTAAGGGACTCAAGCGCTATAAACTTAGCTATGAATATCAAAACGGCGTCTGATCCAGTATTATGAAGATCCGATCACGGTGCCACGTTATAGTTATTTATACAATAAAGAAAATGTAGGGATGTACGTTACTCGCTTGTTAGGGGCTGAAAAGAGTAGTACCTCATCGTTGACGACCCGTGAACAAGATGGTGTAACGATCTATTCCGACGATTCGGGGCAAAAATTGAGCATCCGCGACAAAACAGGCTTGATAACCTATACGGATTATCTGACCGATGAGACTGGACGCCAAAATTGGACTTTAGATGATCATTTAACGAATGATTTTACTGATCTGGAGCAATTAGGCGTTAGTTTAGCCGATGTTAAGTATTCTGAGTATGATATACAGGAAAAAAATGTCATCTATCGTAGTTACATCGATGGTTTTCCTGTGATCTCGGCACGTGATTTTGGTACTTATCAGATCCAAAATCGCGTCCGCAGTAAGAAGTTGGTCTTTTCCCAATGTAGTCTACAAGTTCCGGTACCGGCAGCTGGTAAAGCAGTGACACTCAAGCCAACTAAAGAGATCTTGCCTGAGTTACAAAATGCTGATGTCGATTTGAGTAAGATCAGCGATATTCAGATCGGTTATACGGTCTCACAAAATGGCACAGCTTCACTGGTCATTGATCTGACACCGACATATTTTGTCAAATACAATAACGTTTGGATCAATTATCAAGATCTGGTCTCAGGGAAGAAATGGGGGGATAACGACAATGAATTTTAAGCGTATCGAGTGGATCTTTGTCATTGCCTTTATCGCCTTAGATATTTTTTTGTTGAGTGTTTATGTGACACAAAATGATACGATCGATCAACGAACGAGTTCATTTTCTACGACCAGTACTTCGGGATCTGTATTAAAGAGTATCAAAATGATCAGATCTCTTATGGTCGTCTATCCAATAAACCACAAGCTGGTTATTATGTCTCCAGCTCAAATTCAAATATTTTGCGGGAGAAGGCTGACCAGTTGTATTATAGTTGGGAATATGCCAACCATAAATTAACGGTCAACTTTACAGATGGTTTAAAACTAGTCGATCCAGACAAACCGCAAGCAACAATAGATGAATTTTTAAAAGATAATAGTATCGTCATCTTTGGTAAGGAGTATACTTATAATAAAGATCTTTCAACTAAATCTGTGGTCGTTTACACGCAGATGATCTATGGAGGGCCGGTATACTCGAGTGATGGTCAGATCCGATTTGAGATAAAAAATGGCTATGTGACAGGCTATACTCAAGGATATATGAATGATATCCAGATCTTGCGCGAAAAACGTGATACTATTAGCCAAGAACGGGCGTTGATCTGGTTGTATCAATACAATAAATTGCCCGCTAATACACAAGTTTTGTGGTGCCATTTAGGGTATACACGGTTATTATCGGTAAATAATAGCATCGTATATATCCCAACTTGGAATTTCTGTATAAAAAACAGTAATACAGGCAACATCCAGTATCGGCGGATCAATGCCTTTACAGGTAGTGTGATGGATGAAACGATCAGTGTTAAATAAACGAGAAAGGGTAGCTTGACAATGAGTAAAGAAGTTGGGTTGAAAGTTAGCGTGCTTGCCAGTGGAAGTACGGGTAATGCAACTTATATCGAGACGCCTAAGCAAAAATTATTGATCGATGCTGGACTTTCGGGTAAAAAAATCGAAGGACTGATGAATTCGATCGGGCGGACCTTAAAAGATGTTGACAAACTCTTGGTGACTCACGAACATAGTGATCATATCAAGGGTGTCGGTGTTTTAGCTCGTCGCTATGGCTTGGATGTCTACGCCAATGAAAAGACTTGGGAACAAATGGCGCCTAAGATCGGACAGGTCAAAACAGAACAAAAGCACATTTTTGAACGTGAGACAGTTCAAACTTTTGGTGATCTAGATGTGCAAAGTTTTGGCGTTTCGCATGATGCGACTGACCCACAATTTTATGAAGTGCATTATGCGGGTAAATCCTTTGCCATTGTGACAGATACCGGCTATGTCTCAGATCGGGTCAAAGGGATCGTGGAAAATGCAGATGGATATTTATTTGAATGTAACCACGATACCGAGATGTTACGCGCCGGGATCTATCCGTGGTCGCTAAAGCAACGGATCTTAAGTGATCAAGGGCATTTATCCAATGAAGATAGCGCCAAACGCATTGATGAGCGTTTTAGGACTCGGACCAAGCAGATCTATCTTGGTCACTTGAGCCAAGAAAATAATGTCAAAGAATTAGCGCATTTGACAGTCAAACGTCAAATGCAGGCTAAAGACTTCGGTGTTGATCAAGATTTTTGCTTATTAGACACTGATCCAGCGCAAGCGACCGAGTTGACAGTTCTTTAAGATAAAACTATATTTTTTAGGATAAAGTTAATTTTCACATTATTG
>PDYJ01003113.1_pt1 | contig 32774 bp, 27 predicted proteins | sample 1430841 | NCBI WGS metagenome assembly PDYJ01 (sample SAMN07237672, study PRJNA390542) | Gut metagenome, whole genome shotgun sequencing project. | isolation source: fecal pellets | host: Mus musculus | place: USA: New York, NY | collected 2016-10 | reverse complement strand
GCCTGTGAGGAACTTCGGAGCGGCACTCCAAGTCTGCGAGAACGGAGGGTTAGCCACGACAGCATCAAAGCCGGTATCGGCTGTGCGGTCGGGAAACTCGTCATGTTCGAGCGTGTCGCGTTGGCGATTGAGAAATTTCTTGAACTTGATGCCGTGGAGCAGCATGTTCATGCGGCACAAGTTGTAGGTAGTCGGATTCTTCTCCTGACCGAAGATGTCCTCGGCCTTACCCTCGCGAGCTGCGCGGATAAGCAGCGAGCCGGAGCCGCAGGTCGGGTCGTAGACATTGCGTAGTCGGGTCTTGCCGGTGGTTACGATGTCGGCGAGAATCTGACTGACCTCTTGCGGAGTGTAGAACTCGCCGGCCTTTTTGCCCGCACCGGCGGCAAATTGGGCAATCATATATTCGTAGGCATCGCCGAGAATATCAATTTCTTCAGCGGCTTCCGAGCCGAACTTGATTTCATCAAGGGCGAGAAGCACCGATGAAACGAGCGAATTTTTATCATCGGAACTCTTGCCGAGTTTCGGCGAGTTGAGGTCGATGTCGGAGAACAGACCGCCAAAATCTTCCTCGCTGTCGTGTCCGAGCGTACTATCCTCAATCTGTTTGAGCGAGCGTTCAAGTTTGGGGAGAATATTCTCGCCAATCTTGATTGACGCAATGATTGAGGAAAACAAGAACTCCGGCTCAATGAAGTAGCCGATAGAATCCATACACTGATTGCGCACCTCGGCTTTCAGTTCCTCGGCATCTTCATCGGTAGACTGCCAAAGTTCCTTGAAAGTAATGCCGTCGTCGATAAGGGCGGTGTCAACCGCCTTCTCTATTTTCTCAGAAAGGTATTTGTAGAAAATGAAGCCGAGAGAGAAATACATAAAATCACCTGCCGACATATTGCCTCGCAGGGTGTTGGCGACATTCCAGAGTTGCGCACGGAGTTGCTGTTGAAGTTCTTCGCTCATATTGTAGAGTGGGTCAATCCCAAGTAAATGTTTTGATAATGTTGGTAAGAGCCGCAACGATGCGTTTCAAGGCGCGGCGGGTTTTGAGAAGTCCGAGATGCTTTTCTTTCAAAGCCGACTCGATGATTTCGGGTTTCGACTTTTGCAGGTAGTCGTACTCACGCAGGTAAGTGTCGAGGACTTCGAGAGGTATGTCCTCGGATTGCGAGAGAGATTCGATGGCGGCGTTGCGTTCATCGGAGATGTAATTGCGCAGACGGCTCTCCAAGTCGATTGTGCCGTCGGCTTTCAGACGCTCGAAGTTGGCTGCGTCCTCGTCAACGTTCTTGCGGATAAAGCCATCGATAAGATGTGCTTTGGAACGCATCTCCGAGTCGCGAATCATCGTGTCGATGATGTTCTTGCGCTTCGCCTCGTAATCCTCGGCTGAAGGTTCAAGGTCGGCGATAAGTGCAAGAATATACGCCACATTGATAACATCACTGTGGAGCAGTTCGAGGTAGAAGTCTATATCGTCGGGAGTTTGCTCGGTGCCGTAAGGTACCTGCGGCTCGCTGACTCCGGGTGTGTCGGGTTGCGGCTCGTCCGGGTCGGGTGTTACGGGCATAACGATGTCGAGATATTTGCTCAGATAATCGTTGTAGGCTTGTTCGCTCAGAACAAACTCCGGGTCGTTCTCGGTATATTCCTCGTAAACCTTTATTTCGGAGTGAATCTTGATAATTTCGCGGAACAACTTGATAAACTCCAATTTGTCGGGTTCGCTTTTGAGCAGGTCAACAGATTGGACGGTCGGGCATTTGGCTTTTAGAGCCAATGCCGCATCGTTGTAAGCGGTGCGTACCTCCGTGTAGGGCGGTCGAATCACGCCCGATGGGATAGTATGCTCCTCGTTGCTGAAAAGTCGGAGGCTTTCGTCCACACGCTCTTTGAGGTCGCGGAAGCAAACGATTTTGCCGAAGCGTTTCTTCTCGTTCAATACGCGGTTGGTACGGCTGAACGCCTGTAACAAGCCGTGGTATTCGAGGTTTTTTGTCGATATAGAGAGTGTTAAGCTTCTTGGAGTCGAAGCCTGTAAGGAACATGCCGACAACCATACAAAGGTCGAGAGGCCGAGGGTCGGGATGTTTCTTGCGCAGACGGCGGTTTATATCATCGTAATAAGCGCGGAACGTGTCAATGGAGAATTGCGTGTCGAACATTTTGTTATAATCGTCCATGATGAGTTGCAGCTCATCGGCATGGACGTTATTCGACTCGAAGCCGTCGTTGTCGCCGGTCTTATTGTCGTCTTGCGACACGTTCTGTCCGTATGTGAACACTGCCCCGATATTGATTTTCGGATTGAGAGATTTGAAAATCTTGTAATACTGAATCAATTCGGGAACGCTCGAAACTGCAAACAACGCATCAAATTCGCCGTTCAAAGTTGAACGGTCGAAGTTATTCAGGATATATTTTGCAATCTCAGTTTTGCGCAGGGTTTCCTGTGCCTCATTCGCGGGGGCGACATTGCCTGTTACATATTCCACAAGGAAGCCGAGGACGTTTTCGTCAGCAATGGCATCCTTTATTAAATATGTATGGAGGCAATCATTGAAAATCTCGCCTGTAGTGCGTTTGTTGATATGGTTCTGCTCGAATATGGGTGTGCCGGTGAAGCCGAACAGTTGTGAGTTTCGGAAGAACTTAACGATATTTTTGTGGCTTTCACCGAACTGGCTGCGGTGGCACTCATCGAAAATCATTATCACGCGCTTGTCGCGCATAGCCTCGATTTGGCGGCTGTAATGCTCCTTGCTTACTGCCGCATTCAGTTTTTGAATCGTGGTGATGATGATTTTGCTGTTGCCGTTGAGACGCTTGATAAGTTCGGAGGTATCGTCCGTATGGTCTACCGCTCCTTTCTCAAAGGCTTCATATTCTTCCTGGGTCTGCGTGTCGAGGTCGTGGCGGTCAACAACAAACATAACCTTGTCAACTTCGGGAAGTTCGGCCACAAGCTGTGCAGCTTTGAACGAGGTAAGGGTCTTGCCCGCGCCTGTGGTGTGCCATATATAGCCGTTCTTCGTGGAGTTGTTGACACGCTCGATTATCTTCTCGACCGCATAATACTGATACGGGCGCAAGACCATCAGGTATTTGTCGGTTTCGTGAAGAACGATATACTTGCTTATGAGTTTGCCGAGAGTGCATTTGTCGAAAAACTCTGCGGCAAACAGTCCGAGGTCGTTGAACGGATGGTTTTTAATGTCCGTCCAATTGAAAGTGAATTTGTAGCCTTGATTGGGATTGTTGGCAAAGTAGCGGGTGTTAACACCGTTGGAGATTACGAAAATCTGTATGTAGTCAAACAGGCCGTGGAAAGAGGTCTTGTGATAACGCTGTATCTGATTATAGGCTTCCTTCAGTTCCACGCCACGGCGTTTCAGCTCAATCTGAACAAGAGGCAAGCCATTGATGAGTATGGTGACATCGTAACGGCATTTTCTCCGACCCTCGACTGTGATTTGGTTCGACACTTGAAATTCGTTCTGACACCATTTCTGTGTGTTCAGAAATTCAAGCCAAACACGTTGGCCGTCGTCAAGGTCAAGAGCAAAGAGATTGCGGAGCTTCTTGGCCTTCTCAAAACGTGTGCCTCCGGCCAAATGAATCATTACGCGCTCGAACTCCTTATCGGTCAATTCGGTTCTGCTGACTTGACCCAATGCTTTTTGATTGTGGATTTCGAGTTGACGCTTAAAGTTATTGTGCAGATTGGTTTCCTCGTCAATCTGCACAAACTCGTAGCTCATATTTTGCAGGGTTCTGATAAGCCCTTGTTCCAATGCTGCTTCGCTCTGTGTTGCCATACTTTGCCATGAGATTGAGGAAAGATTATCCTTAATCTAATGCAAATTTACGATTTTTTTGCGATGTAGTAGTCTTGTTTGCTGTGAAATTTGTTCAATCTTGTTGATGAAAAAAGGAAATGCCACCGTTAACTTAGGAAGCTGACGGTGGCATGGCTGGGATTAAAGATTGGATGGGTAAAAATAGATGAAGGTGGTATCGGCGTTGGTTCGTTGTTCGTGGTGGCGAATCAGAGATTTCAAACTATCTACTTCGTGAGTGGTGCCGTGGAGCATCTGGCGCTCACGATGCATCACGACATTTAGGTCGCGGTTGAGGCCTCGCTCATAGCGGTAGAGCCATTCGACATTTTTCAGTTTGGAGTTTTCGTTAAGCTGATGGAAGAATCCGTAGCCGAAACCGCCGGCTGCGAGAAGAAGAATGGCGAAGATTGCATAAACCCAATGCGGAGTAGCATGCCACCATTGACCCGTTATAAGTGATTGCGCCTTGTAACGCAGGTCGCTGACCACATTGTAGAGGTCTCTGCGCTCTGCGGCGAACTCTTTGCGGAAGCCATCGTACAGGGAATCTTTTACTTTCCCATCAATGTTGTCCGCCAGTATCTTGGCGACACCTTTGGCGAGGCTGTCCGGTAACAGTTCAAGCATCTTTTTTATGGTGTCATCAGTTGAAGATGCAGGCAACTTCTCGTCAAGCATTTTGCTGATGCTTTTGTTAGTGGCGATGTCATCCGGCAGTTTCACGGTTATCGGCTTCTGATTTACCGGCTGCACTGACGGAGGTGTCGCCATAGCCTGAGTTTCCAGAGTCTCGATTCGGGTGCCGTGGCTGGTTACTTTCTTTTGCAGGTCGTCAATCTGCTCTCCTTGTTTTTTGACGTTATCGTAGAGTTTTGACATGTTCAGATTTTTCTTGATTTGCGTTTACGTTTGGCTTCCTCTTTCTTGATTTCGTTCTGGAACGCCTGTTCCTCCGGGTCGAAGCCGGGACCGAGAGTAAACAGATTTCCGATTGCCCCGACTGTGGTTTCCACCATGTCCCCGATAAGAGAGGACTTTTGAGACGGAGCATATTCCACGGTTACGTTGGGCTGTATAGGCGCATTATCAGACTGCTGATGCACGTGCTTGCGGTTGAACTCAAAGAGATTGTTCAGTCGTCGATACGTGAAAGCCCGGTCGATTTTGGAACCGTTCATCGTAATATCGCCATCGGAAAATTTCACACCGATATGCTCGCCGGTGTTGTGGTCATCGTGAAATTTCACGTCAATTCCGGCACAGGCAAGACGGCGGCAGAACTCATCCCATGACTTGCAGCCATATATCGCAGCGGAAATCTTGGTCTTGAACACGGGCTTTTTCTGCTCGTATTTCTCCTTGAGGGGCGAATAGGTAAGACCATATTTGTCTTTCAGAGCCTTGACAACCTTGTCGCTCCGCTTGTAATTATTTCGCTCGTTGACGGCTTTGCCATGAAGATTCACACGGTTATAGACTATGTGGAAATGCGGATGTCCGGTTTCAAGATGACGCACGATAAGGTATTGTGTGTCCTTGAATCCCATTCCGTCCAGATATTCTTTGGCGAGCTGTGCCATGAATTCATCGGTAAGCAGAGGAGCGTCGGCATTGTCAAAACTTATGGAGATATGCCCCGCCGGATTCTCCTTGCCGGGCATAAATCCGTGTATCGCCTCAAACGACTGCACCATTTTCGCATAGTCGAAAGTGAAAATATTATCGCTTCCGATGATGCGCCATGTGTCGGGTGTGTACTCTTTCGGGTCGTGGAACTGGCGCGTCACATACCCCACGACATCGTGAAACGTGCCGCTTTTAAGTATTCTTGCAAACATAATCGGTATCTTTATTGGGTCTCAATTTTTTGAGAATGTCAAACATCTTATCGACGACGGCGGCTAATTTATTGGCCGCGCTGCGGAGTTTGAGTTGATGAAAACAGGTCATTGCCTGATTAAAATCAGAACTGAGATTCAGTATTCCTCTGGCAATTCCAGTCTCGATTTCGTTCAGACGGCTGACGATAGTGAGGCGGAACGCACCGTGTCTGACATACTCCGCCATCTTTACCCCGGCGGCTTTTGACCGCTCCAGAAGGTCGGAGTATTCGGCTTCGTTGAGCTTGATTGTCACCACATGGGTGCGCTTCTCATCGGTCGGTTTAGAGGGACGACCGCCCTTTCCGGTAGTTGATTTACTCATTGTAGTCATTATGATGGTTTAGGTGAATTGGGGAGGCAAAGAGCGTTTCTTAACGCGCAGTTTTGGGAGTCGTTTTCGGAGAAAAAGAAATCCCGAAACATATCCTTGCCTTCCCAATTCACTACGTTCATCGGGAAGCTGCCCCACGGTGTACCGGGTGCAGTGGTATCCCGACTTTCTATCTCAGAGCTTGCGCCATATTTCGATGTCGTCGGCATACTGTTTCAGATGCTCGGCGAGGATGGCGTTGGCGTAACTGCTGACCGTGGTACCACGGTCGCCGAGGATTCTGGAAACGCGCTCAAGCTGGTTCCATAGGTCGCCCTCGATGTTCAGGGCATGGCGTTTCACCAGTTTGGCAGGAACAAGGAATGTAGCCTTGAACTCGGCGAAGTCCGATTTGCGCTGTTGTTTGCCGATACGCTGTTGTTTCGGCGGTTCGATTGTGTTGGTTATAGCTGTTGCCTCGATTGCTGTCTGTTCGTTGTCAAACAGATCGTCAGCGTTAGTCGGTGTGGTGCAGTTAACAGTGATATCACTGTTAACTGCGGGAGTGGAGTTGAGTGAATTAGTTGAGTTATCGGGTTGCATAATAGGTTGTGGGTTAAAGATTGATACTTTGGATTTGGTTGCATCGGTCAACTTGGTTGACTTGGATGCGAGTGTTGACGGTGCTTTTGTGGTTTTCATCACTTGTTTTGTTTGATGGTTGAACTTTGGTTGACAAGAAAATCATTCAAGTCGTTAAACTCGGCGTAAAGTGTGGAGCGGTCAATCACGATTGAGCCATATATGGCTGTCAACTCGGCGAGTGCTGTTTGTCCGGCATTGTCGTTGTCAAGATAGCAGTTGATGACAGTATAATTTCTGAGAGAAGGCACAGCCTTGTTGACATTGACAACCGAGTTGAGTATGATTGCATCGGCTCCGCTGATGATGCCGAGTGCGAGGGAAGAGAGGTAATCAATGAATCCCTCAAACACGGCACACTCTGTTGCCGGGTCATCTCTCGCCCACGGCAGATATGAGATGTCCTTGCGTCCTCGGCAACCTTTGAAATACCTGTTGCGCAGTTCCCAGCCATTGTTGACATTCTCAAATGCCACGGCAAAATATGGTTTACCGTTGAAACTGTAATGAGCCTCCTTGCAGTTCGCCTTGGCGATGTGCGCCGGAATACCACGCTCTTGGAGGTATGCGACAAGTGCGCGGTGTTCCAGTGACACGACCTCAAACCGTTCCATACTCGGTGCAGAGTGTCGCGGAGCAAAAGAGGAAGCGACTGTCGGCACCGATGGCACCGGGTAGCTGTCAGCGATGCAACGCATGAGATAGCACAAGTCGTTTGACTGGTACAGCTCTGCTGCAAGGTCGATGATGTTGCCGCCTCTGCCAAGTCCGAAATCATACCAGCAGTTGAGCGCGGTTTCGACCTTGAATGACGGCGTATGTTCCTGTCGCAACGGCGACTTATACCAGAGCCTTGTTCCTTTTCTCGCCGTCGGTTTATGTCCGAGCCGGGACAAGAAGGAGGCTAAAGGGATTGATTTAATCTCTTTAATCATGGGTTCTAAAATGTTGGGGTGAGATGGTTCTTGGTTTCTTTCTCCGCTTTGCTACGAAAGCGCTTCGCGGTTTGAGCTCTATTATATATGCCCTTTTTTAAACCAGACCAAAATTGTGGTTTTCAATAGTAGAAATCCGGATAGTAGATATACTCGCGGTTCTCGTAGCGAATCATTCCTTTGTTGTCAAGGAATGTCTTTAAGCCCTTGACTTTGTTGTTGGAATAGGAATGACCACAGGCGGCATATCCGCTTTTGAGTGCAGCCTCGAAGTTCCGGCAACCTTTTATCGGACCGTTGGCGAAGATTACGCCTAATGCCTCGCGGTGCTGTTCCTCGGTCAACTCCTTGTAAGGATAAGGGTCTTTGGTTTTCTTGCCCGGCTCTGAGAACACATATCCGCTGGCGATCTCCGGCAGTCCGTAATCATTGACACGGAAGGCAAACGGGTCGAACTCGGCGGCGCGTATCATGGCAGCACATACCTCCGACACGGTATCATCGGTTTTACTGCGGCTCACCTGAAGGACGGTTTCTGCTTTGTTGTTCAGCTCGGTGCCTACATGACCACGGGCATTGTCATCGCTCTTGTTGAGATGCAGGACTGTATGGATATGTATCTGGAACTTGTCCGTCCATTCCATAAGCTTGCCGATAAGGTCGGTTGACTCCTTGGCGCAGTTGATGTCATACATCAGGTCGCGCACACCGTCTATTACTACCAATCCTACGCCGGGAGTGTTGATTATAGCCTGCTCGATGACTTCAAGGCGCAAGGAGGGTGTAAGCTGGCGCAACGCCGCGAATTTCAGATGCTCCGGGTGGGTGTCCGTCGGTAACTTTGCCAGTCGCAACGCTCGCTCCATAACCTTCTGACAATGATACGGGCTTTGTTCGGTGTCGAAATAAAGGATTGTGCGCTTGTCATCGGGGAACTCTGCGGTGTAGCCCAATACTTTACCATTGACGAGCGAAGCCCCGACAATGGCGGCAACATTGAAGGTCTTTTTGCTCTTGGCTTTGCCTGTCGATGCCGAGAAATTGCCGAGAGTACCGATAACGCTGCCGTTGGCATACAGCACCTCCGGCGCAGTCTGAATCTCATCGGTGATTCGCAACTGCTTTTCCTCCCAAAGTTTGAGGATGTCCGCTTTCATTTCTTGCATCGGCGACCTCCCTTCTTTGATGACTGGATAAGATCGAGCGCAAGTTGTGCGTCGATAACGATTTTTCTACCCGTTTGAGTAATGGCATCTTTGATTACGCCACTGTTCTTGATGCGATGTGCGGTTGCTTTGCTGCACTGGAGAAGTTCGCAGAGACCTTCAATTCCATAGACGAGCCATCGCTTTGCTGTGATAGCTGCACCGTCTGGTTCGATGTTATCCTTGACATTACGGGAATCAAGTAATTCTAAAAGTTGTTCTCCGGTATACTGCCAGAGAGGAAGTTTGAGTAACTGGTCTTTTGTCATACGCAGTGTGGGTTTGAATTATACTTCCGCCCTCTGAGAGAGCGTATCCGAGTATCTCCCGGACACTGCAAAATTACAACCGGTTATGGGTGGGGTGTATGTGGTTTCATCTTATCCACTTAATAGAACTACCCATCAGAGTATCAGACTCTAACGGGTAGTTTCATAAGGTCTCTAAAGTGGAATTTTGAGTGGTGAAAGTGGTGCGCGAGTGGTATCTTTAAGTCGCACAAACTCTCATGCTCGTTTTTTATGGTTTTTGAAGATTCGGTCAATCTCATCAGCATATTCTCTACTTGATGCACTGGCATCATCTCCGCGTGGATGACAATACTTCTTTTCATAGTAGCTCCACTGAATATCAAGATGAGCGAGAATATCCTCGCGCCACGCCGCTTTGTGCTTGGCCGGAACAATCTCATATAATTTCGATATGAGATAGCACGCCTTGATTTTCTGTTTTGGTCGTATCTTTATAGGTTCATGCTTACCATGGAGATTGAGCGATGAATGGAACTGAGTCTCGGTACTATCGAAAACTTCAGAGCAGATTTCATATAATTCCGACACAAGAATCATCGGGAACAGTTCCCCTTCCCATTGGCGGCATGATTTCGTATTGGTCTGATTCTGTTTTACAGGTTGTTCAGGCGTGGGATAACTGCCATTATGAACCTGCATCTTTTGTATAAAGGTTTCCCTGCATTTCGGATGTAACTGAATTTCACAAGGCGGAAAGTATCTTTCCACCGTGATAAAAATTTTGCGACAGACATTTCGCAAGTCATGGTACACATCGAATGAAGGTTTCAACAGAAATTCATCATATTCAACGCTTTCCTGCAATTTCTTAAGAAATTCCCGTTTCTTTTCAAGCCATCCTTCACGGGTTTCGGCCATATGGAATAACTCGATTTCCTGTTTGTACTTATCTATCGTCCAATCATCAGGCACCGGGATTTTGCGACAAGCCTTTAGCGCGTACTCATAATGAGCGGCAATCATATAGAACATCTCCACTTCTTTAAGGAAGTGGTTGCTTTCGTAGCCGTCTATCATGTCTGCCTTGGATTTATTTTTACGATCTTTGTCCAATTTATAGAATATTTGGAATGTATCTATTCTTGTCGCAATTTCAGCACAGTAATTTCTGGTTTGGTCAGCTTGCACCTTTCCGATTTCTCCGGAGGCGTGAGATTCGATGATAGCATTTTCGATGTCGATAGAGCAAAGCTTACTGGTGGCCTCGGCAATTCGCTTGTATAAAATTGTATCCTGTTTGGCTACCAGCGGAACTTTCGTGAGCTGCCTCAGGTCTTCCAATATTGGCACAACATCTCGTAATGTCGTAGGGTTTGGCATTTGCGGGTGTTACGTTAAGTGTTATTAATGATGAGAGCCAATCAAACTCAAACAGCCCTGTTGAATCTTTGTTAAATCTTAGCACTCGATAACATAAACACGCGATACCCAATGATAGTTCTCATATCTATTTTTGATACGATTGTGAATCTTTATAAACCACGCATTCCGGGACAATTGTATCAAATTTGTATCAAAATTACAATTTTTAACATTTCGCGGCGGGATAAAAATAAAGAAAGAGCTAAATCTCAGCGACTTAGCTCTTTCTTTGTGTTGCCTTGGAAGGATTCGAACCCTCACAGGCGGAACCAGAATCCGACGTGCTACCATTACACCACAAGGCAGGGCGGTAAGCGATCTTGGCGGGGTGCCTTTCGTTTACGGGTGCAAAGTTAGGGGCTTTTTTTGAGCTGTGCAAATTTTTCGCGAAAAAAATCGGAAAAAACGTGTTTTTTTTTGTGAGGGGAGGTTTTTGGGGCTTCGGAATAGGTGGAGCGAAAAAAAATACGTAAATTCGCGCAATATTTGTGTTTCATCAAAGGCGTGATAAAAAGCGCCGTTTTACCCCCCGTTAATCAAAAGGATGAAAGTTTTGAAATTTGGCGGCACGTCGGTAGGCACTGCCAGCCGTATCAAGGATGTTGCCAAACTCATCACCGAGCGAGGCCGCAACATAATAGTACTGTCGGCCATGTCAGGCACGACCAATACTCTTGTGGAGATCTCCGATTATCTCTATAAAAAGAATGTATCGGGAGCTAAGGAGACCATCAATGCTCTCCAGGCCAAGTATGACTCGGTGATCAATGATCTGTTTAGCACTGAAGAGTATCGCGAGCGCGCACGCGCTTCGGTAGGGGCTTGTTTTGATTTCATCCGCTCTCTCAATAAGGAGATCTTCACTCTGTTTGAGGAGAGGGAGATTCTCGCTCAGGGTGAGATGATGTCGACAGCTCTGATGCATCTCTATCTGGAGGAGCAGGGGGTCGATGCGGCTCTTATTCCGGCGCTTGAGTTTATGCGCACCGACAAGAATGCCGAGCCCGACACTGTATATATAGGTGCTAAGCTCCGTGAGCAGCTTGAGCAGCATAAGGATGCGTCGCTTCTCATCACTCAGGGATATATATGCCGCAATGCCTATGGCGAGATCGACAATCTGCAGCGAGGAGGCAGCGACTATACGGCGTCGCTTATCGGCGCAGCCATTGACGCAGAGGAAATCGAGATCTGGACCGACATCGACGGGATGCACAACAATGATCCCCGCTATGTAGAGGGCACCAAGCCTGTCCATACCCTCCACTTTGAGGAGGCCGCCGAGCTTGCTTATTTCGGAGCCAAGATTCTGCACCCCACCTGTGTGCTCCCGGCCAAACTCAACAATATCCCTGTAAGGCTTCTCAACACTATGGATCCTTCGGCCGAAGGCACTCTTATATATAATGTGCCCTCGACCCACACTATCAAGGCGGTTGCCGCCAAAGACAACATCACGGCAATCAAGATCAAGAGCGGCCGCATGCTTTTGGCCTACGGATTCCTGCGCAAGGTGTTTGAGATATTCGAGACCCACCGCACGTCGATCGACATGATTGTGACCTCTGAAGTAGGTGTTTCGGTTACTGTCGACAACGAACGCAACCTTCCTGCAATCCTCGACGATCTCAAGAAGTTTGGCACTGTGACCGTTGATCGCGATATGGTGATCATCTGCGTGGTGGGCGATCTCGAGTGGCAGAATCGCGGTTTCGAGGCTGAGGTTGTCAATGCGCTCCGCGATATCCCTGTGCGCATGATCAGCTACGGCGGAAGCAACTATAATATCTCGTTGCTCATACGTCGCGAGGACAAGCGCAAGGCGCTGACTCTGCTTAGCGAGCATCTGTTTAAAAACGCCTGATTCATCTCTGGTTCATTCTCCTACTCTCTATCACTCTATCAATGTCAAAGTTTCCAATAGATATACTCAAAGGGGCTGATACCCCTCTTTATTACTACGATCTTGACCTCCTGCGCCAGACCCTTGCGGCGCTCAACGAGGCCGCCGCAACCCATCCGGGCTACACGGTGCATTATGCCATGAAAGCAAATGCCAATCCTGCGGTGCTTGAAGATATACGCAAGGCGGGTCTTGGAATCGATGCAGTGAGCGGCGGCGAGATCAGTCGTGCTCTGGAGTGTGGCTTCGCGCCAGCCACAATTGTATATGCAGGAGTTGGCAAGAGCGACCGCGAGATCAAGCTGGCCCTTGAGGCTGGTATTGCATGCTTCAACGTCGAGAGTCGTCAGGAACTCGAGATCATAGCCTCATTGGCGTCCGAGGCCGGAGTAAAAGCCAAGGTGGCTCTGCGCGTCAATCCCAATATCGACGCCCATACTCATGCATATATCACCACGGGCTTGTCGGAAAATAAGTTTGGTATTTCGCGGGAACAGCTCGATTCGGTAGTCGAGTTTTGCCGTTCGCTCTCCTCGGTAGAGCTTATCGGCCTGCACTTCCATATCGGATCGCAGATCACCGAGCCTGAGCCTTTTGAGATGCTTGCCGACACCATCAATGAGCTCCAGGACTGTTATAATGCCCGCGGGATAGAGTTTAAGAGCATCAATGTGGGAGGCGGCCTCGGTATTGACTACAATCATCCCGACACCAATCCCATCCCCGACTTTGCCGGCTACTTCAATGCCTTTAGCTCTCGCCTCAAGCTGAGAGATGGCCAGGAGCTTCACTTTGAGCTCGGGCGCTCGATAGTGGCCCAATGTGGTTCGCTCATCACCCGCGTACTTTATGTTAAGGAGGGTCTCGCCAAAAAGTTTGTGATAGTCGATGCCGGTATGACCGATCTGATACGTCCGGCACTCTATCAAGCCCACCATGTGATTGAGAATATCACTGCAGCTTCCGGGCAGCCGGTAGAAAAATATGATGTGGTAGGTCCCATATGTGAGTCGAGCGACTGCTTCGGTACCGACGAGGAGCTGCCTGCTACTCATCGCGGCGATCTCATAGCCATGCGCTCGGCAGGAGCCTATGGCGAGATAATGGCGTCGCAGTATAATTGCCGCGCTCTCCCCGGATCGCTTGCCCGCTGAAGCGCCTGATTTGATCCGATAAACCTTCTCAACACCCTTCCAGAGCCTCATTCAGAGTGCTGTGGAAGGGTGTTAAACTTTGCCAAAAAGAATTATAATGCGCCTCGTGAGAACTCAGGAGACGATAATTCTGCCGTCAGGATTGTTGTAAAAGTATCAAATTAACTCTTTACCTTTATCAACTCTCTCAACTATGAATACTACAAAATTTGAGCGTCAGCTCCTCAGTCTACAGACAAATCTGCTCAACTTTGCCTATACCCTTACCCTCAACCGCGATGATGCGGAAGATCTCGTGCAGGACACTGCGCTTAAGGCACTCGACAATGAAGACAAGTATGTGGAGGGCACCAACTTCAAGGCTTGGATCTTTACGGTGATGCGCAATGTGTTTATCAATAATTACCGCAAGAGCGCCAGGGCTGCCGTTGTGGTCGACACGAGCGAAGACCTTTATCAGATCAATGTGCCGGTAGAGGGGGCAGAGTCAAACCCAGGTGAGTCATATACTATCAGGGAGATTTCGGATGTGATCGACACTTTTTCCGACGACTACCGTATACCTATCACCATGCATCTTGCCGGCTATCATTACGGTGAGATTGCAAAGCGTCTCAACGTGCCAGTCGGCACTATAAAAAGCCGTATTTTCTACGCCCGCAAGCGCCTCACAAAGCTGCTATCTGACTACGATTATAATCCGTCGTGACTTTACACAGCCCCCGCGACACCATCAACAAAGCAGCCGGATGACATGCAGGCCGCCTCTCGGAGGGGCGGCCTGCGTGGCATCCGGCTTGTTATGAATGAAATCGGGCCGATATCACCTGCGTGCTTGCCTTGTCTGGCGCAATGGCGTGCATGTTTGACGGCGCAGAGCAAAGTGGTTAAGGCAGAATCCTATGGCAAATGTGGCAACCACAGCCGATATTATTATGAGCCATTCAGCGAAATAGGTAATCATGATGCGTAAGAGATTAACGGGAAAAAAAGAATTATTTAAAGTGGCGACCCCAAAGAGGATCCATCCACCGTAAACAACAAGCCTCCCGGGCCGATGGTTCGGCTCGGGAGGCGCTTTAGCGTAGATATGTTGTTATGAATCAGATCAGATAGCGTCGGTCTCCACATTCTCGAGAGTCTCCTCGGCTGGAGCGGGGCTATCGGAAGTGGCAGCCTCAAGCTTCTTCATGATGGCGAAGATGAATGTGGCAGCGCAGAGACAGATGATGATCAGGATGCCCCAAAGGGTCCATACGGGGATTTTACCCCAGAGGAGCATAGGAATCGACACAAGATAGTTGCCGAGAGCGGTAGCAGCAAACCAGCCACCCATCATCGAGCCTTTGAGCTTGGGAGGAGCCACCTTGCTGACAAACGATATGCCCATGGGCGAAAGAAGAAGTTCGGCAAAGGTGAGAAGCAGATAGGTGGAGATGAGCCAGTTTGGCGATACGGCTGCGTTGGTGCCGACAATCGAGAGCGATCCTACGAGCATCAGACCGTAGGCCACGGCGGCAAGCACCATGCCGTAGCCGATCTTGCGGGGTGCCGAGGGCTCTTTCTTGCGCTTGGCAAGCCAGCCGAAGATGGCGAGCGACACGGGTGTGAGGGCCACCACATAGAAGGGGTTGAACTGCTGATACTGCTGGGGCTGGATGCCGTTGACAGGATCGGGAGTGGAATTGTAGAAGTAGACGAGCGCTCCGGCCACGGCTGCGAGAAGGAGCAGACACACGATCTTGCCCTTGCTGCCCGAGGAGAAGAAATTAAACACCGCATACACGCCTATTGCTATGGAGAAGAGGGCCCATACGTTGAAGCCTATGCGGGTCCAGCCGGTGGCATCGGGCGATGTGCAGCTCTTGGCAAACTCGGTGAGTGTGGCGCCATTCTGGTGGAACACCATCCAGAAGAAGATCACAACGGCAAAGACGAGGAGGAGAGCCACCACGCGGGCTTTGGTCTGAGCGGGCGAGAGCTCGGGCTCGTTGCTCTTGGCGGCAGCTTTGGTCTGCTTGCCGGCTGCGGGAGCAGCCTTCTTGTCGGTGATGATGTGGGAGTAGGTGCGGCGGCCGAGGAAGTAGATCAGGAATGAGATGATAAGCGAGAAGCAAGCCACAGCAAAGGCATATGAGTAGCCGGTGGAGAGGGTGGAGATGTAGCTTTCGCACCATGCGGCTACATCGGCGCCAACGGTCATGCCGTTTTCAGAGGCGAGGGCTATCACGTCGGCACCGTTGCCTTGTCCGTCGAGATAGGCGTTGCAGAGCGCGGGGAGCTGGCCTACGTAAGAAAAGCCTTCAGCCTTGAGGGCAATGTTGGTCATGGCGGTGGCGGCCATGGGTGCAAACATTGAGCCGATGTTGATAAACATGTAGAAGAGGGAGAAGGCGGCATCGCGCTGACCCGAGAACCGGGCATTGTTGTAGAGGTCGCCCACCATTACCTGCAGGTTGCCTTTGAAGAGGCCGGTGCCTATGGCGATGAGAGCCAGGGCGCAGCAGAGAATGACGAGTGAAGCAGTGGAGCGTATGTCGGTGGGGACAGACATCACGGCATAACCGGCAAACATCACGACGACGCCGGTCACCACACATTTGTTGAAGCTCCATTTGTCGGCCACCCAGCCACCTATGAGCGGCATGAAGTAGACAAGAGCGAGAAATATGGCATAAATTTGGCCTGAAACTGTGGAGTCGAAGCCAAACTTAGCCTGCAAGTAGAGCAGGAAAATCGCCAGCATGGTGTAGTAGCCGAAACGCTCGCCGGTGTTGGCAAGCGACAGCACGTAGAGGCCGGCCGGTTGGTTTTTAAACATGATATTGATGATTGGGTTAAAAAGATCTGTTTAAAAGTGGGATAGATAGATGGGAATGGAAGGGGGATCAGCCGCGGGCCTTGAATGCAAGGGCGTAGGCGCGCATCTGCTTGATCATGGCCAGCAGGCCGTTTGATCGGGTAGGGGAGAGGTTTTCAGCCAGGCCTATATCGGCGATGAAATGGAGATCGGCATTGAGTATCTCGTCGGGGGTGTGGCCGTTGAGCACTTTGATAAGCATGGCGATGATGCCTTTTACTATTATGGCGTCGGAATCGGCGGTGAAATGGATGTGTCCCTCGCTGTCGGTGCGGGCGTCGAGCCATACACGGCTCTGGCATCCGTCGATGAGCCGGTCGGGAGTCTTGAGCGCGTTGTCGATAGGCGGAAGGGCGTTTCCCATGTCTATGATCATGGCATAGCGGTCCATCCAGTCGTCAATGGCGCTGAAATCGTCGATGATCTCTTCCTGAGTATCTTCTATGGTGTTCATGTCGGTGGTGGAAAAGGGGGTGGTCAGCGGTAATTGTAAATGAAATGGGCCACAGTCTGCCCCACGGCCTGGAGTGTGGAGCGGTCGATGTTGCTCATGTTGTCGTCGAGGGTGTGCCATGCGGCAGGAAATGATCCGGTAGATTCCGACCGGTTTTCAACGATGTCGATAGCGGGGATACCTGCTCGGATGAGCGGCAGATGGTCGTCGAGAATCGGGGCGCCCCTTCGTCGGGGAAGCGGTCGGCATAACCGGCAGCACGTGCGGCAGTCCACACACGGTCGACCAACTGGCGGGCGTAGTGGTCGGAAAACGCCTCGCGGTGGAAGCGTGCGCCGGGAGCGCCTACCATGTCGAGCACAACGGCTGCTGCCGGGGTGTCGGCGATTGATTCGTAAGGCAGATTGGCTGCGAAATATTGTGAGCCCTGACACCAGGAATCATCGTTGGCGCTTGAGCCGGAGTCTTCGAGATCGACAAACAGTAGATCTACTCCGGTCTTAGGCTTGTCGGCTCCTATCATGCGGGCCAGCTCGAGCATTACGCCTACACCGGAGCCTCCGTCGTTGGCGCCGGGAATAGGAGTGGAGGCGCGCGAGGCGTCGCTCTCTTCATCGGCCACAGGGCGCGTGTCGTAGTGAGCTGCAAGCATCACCTTACTTTTGGCTTGCGGGTTGAAGCGGCCGAGGATATTGACCACTGGCAGCGAGCGCGATGGATTCATAGGATCGGGGAGAGTGGTACGCTGCACTATCACTGTATCGGCGCCATGTCGGCGCAACGTTGCCTCAATCCATTCGGCACAATTGGCGGCAGCCTTTGATCCCGGCACTCTGGGACCCATTTCAACCTGCGATGCCACATAGGCATAGGCGGAGTCGGCCGAGAAACGGGGCACACTCACTGCGGCGGGAGCGCCGGATGAGGAGGGAGTGGCCGATGAAGCGGTCGAGCGGCCAGTGCATGCCGAGACAAGCACTGACACTGCCAAAAAAACAATGTGGAGTATGCGATGAAGAATCATAAACCGGATAAAAGAGGCGCCGGATATGTCAGCGCCACCGCAAAGTTAACCATTTATCACCAAATACCCAAATTATTTGCGGCGCGACACTATAGGCTGTATGACGCCTGGAAGCATTTGAGAGGTGTAGAGCGAGTCGATCCGGGCTATGTCGTAGCGGTCGAACCCCGCCATTGACGGGCTGACTGCTTCATTGTGATCGTCGAGATACATATAGTCGACGGGAGTGTAGGAATTGCTGACCAACGACAATGTTGGATCGACACAAGGTGAGTGGAGCCCGGACAACTGCATAGCTGTAGGAAATATGGATGCACTCGAAGCTACCGGACGGTGGCTGTTGGCTACTGCGGCAAGATAGCGCTGGGGATAGGCTGCACGGAAGGAGTGGCTCATCCACATAATGAGAGGCACGTGGAGCTGTTCATAAGTAGGGATGGGAGAGGCGTGGAGAAACAGGCTGCGGCTATCGTCGTAGATATCTTCGCCATGGTCGGAGGTGTAGATGAGCGATGCTTTGGAATTGTGCTTCTCCAGGATGGTAATGAGGGAGTCCAATACCTTGTCGGTCAATGTGATGGAGTTGTCGTAGGCGTTGATGAGCATTTCACGGCAGTCAGGGTCGGCTTCAAGCGGTCCGGCTGGTGTGAATCGAGCCATCGACTCCGGGTATCTGTCATCATATTCATAGTGAGACCCATAGGTGTGGACCACTATAAGCATATTGCGGTCGCCGGGGTCAGCTTCGATCACTTTTTCCACAATGGGCAGAAGATCAAGATCAGTTCGGCTGTGGGGAAGGCTATCGGCAAGAAACACACATAGGTCAGCCTCTTCACCGAAGCAGTCGATCATGGCCCCGTTTCTCTCCTGATTGGATATGAATGCAGTGCGGGCCCCCGTCTCCTTGAAGGCAGAGATAATGCTCTTGACATTGAAGATGGAGTCGCCGAAACTTCTCGCGTCGAGGTGCGAGAGCATCAGGGGTACGCTTTTGTGGGTTGTATTGCTTTGTGATAGTGTAAGAGGAAATGCCACGATATCGTCGCGACCCGAGAGGAGGGGTGTGGTGGGGCGATGATAACCTAAGAGCTGCCACGACGAGGCACGCGAGGTCTCGCCTATTACAATCATGGTCACTGAAGGCTCGGGGTCGACAGCCTCAGAGTGAAAGCTGAAGCCGGTTGCCGAGGCCGGATAGCCGGTCTGGAAGTGAGAGCGCTCCATGGCAAGAGCAAGGTTATATACAGCATTGAGTGGATAGAGCTGGCGGAGAGGCCGGTATGGGGTTGCCGACACCATGGAGAGGCCCAGGAGGATAATACCCATGACGAGGGTGAGGTGCGACAGCCGTCGGCAATTGGCCTGCATTGAGCTGCTTATGAGCTCGCCGCGCACAATTGCCACAGATGCCATGATGAGCGGCGGAAGGTAGATGGCGACCACGAGAGCTATCACCGGCAATAGTCCGCTTAGAAGCTCGCCGACTTCGGAGGCATTGGTAGTGACAACGTTGAGAAACATATCCACGGCAATCACCGACCGACCGTAGAGATCGAGAAGCACAATCTGGAAAGCGGCGAGAAAAATGAGGATAAACAGACTCCACACCGCCACTCCCACCCGACGGGTTAGCGACATCAGAAGCCACACAAGCCCGAGGGGCAGAATGATGTTTGTGGCGTTCTGCAGGAGGGTGTAGTGTTCGGTGAAACACAGTGCGACATTCGGAACCATTATGGCTACGAGCGACCACCAGTATGTGATTCGGGCATTGCGTGTCACGTTGCAGGGAGTTGGTTTATGAATGGAACTTGGAGAGACTATTGCAGAGGAGAGGTCATATGGTGTAATTACAACAAAGGAGCGGCCCTTAAGTTTTTTTTATGTGGATGTGGGGAGCATAAAAACCTGGTTAGAAAGCTTCGTTGATCGAAAATACGAACCCCGACGAGTGGCGTCCCAGGCCATAGTCGAGTCTGACGTTTGAGGCCTTCTTGAACTCCCATCGCAAACCTATGCCCACTTCAGGCAGCACCTTGCCGAGGCTGAACTTATCGAGCCGAGGAAACACAGAGGCTCCGCCAACCCACACGGCTCCACCCCAGCGGCCATATATGTTCTGACGCAACTCCACGGTGAGATCCACAGCGTCGTAGTCGCGGTAGCGCCCTTCGTAGTAGCCTCTCATGGTGTAGCTCCCGCCAAATGTTGGCATCATGCTCCAGGGCACTTTGCCATAGCTGAACATGGCGTGGATGCGGGAGGCCACAATGCCTCCGTGCCACACGCTGTAGTAGCCTGAAAGGGTGATCTCGGTCGAGGCAAAAGAATATGGCGAGGCCATGAATCTGGGATAGAACCGCTGCTCGGCCGAGAGTAGCAATCCTCGGGTGGGAGCTGTAAGGTTGTCGCGGGTATCGTACTGGAGGCTGAGCCCCACACCGAGACAAACCGTCTTGAGTTTCTGTCCCTCCCATAGTTCGGGCTTACGGGGCTTTTTGGCTCTTAGCCACTTGAAGCCGAAGGCGGGGCCGATGTATACTCCGGGAGCTACCCGGCTTAGCACTCTGAGATTTCCGCCAAACGAAAACTCGAGATATTTCGACCGGTATTCGTCGCCACGGTTTCCGGCTTCGTAGCCTATGCCCCAGTAGTAGGTGGGGAAGGAGTAGAACCGGAAGTCGTAGACGAGTCTCACACGGTCGGCCATGGTGCGGTGATTGCCGTGGATGCCGAGCATATAGAACCCTACAGTCGACACATCGGCCGTGAGGGCTACATCGGATCGAGGGGTGAGGGTGTCGGCAAGATTTCGGGTATATGTGCCCGATGCCACCAATCCTATGCCGAATTTGGTATCGGAAGCATAGTGCGGGCCGCCGATAAAGCTGATGTCGAATTTCTTTGATGGGCGCGGCTCGTTTGATTCACTCAGATATCGCTTGATCTTACCTATCAGTCCGCCAGACCGGTGGCTTGGTGCTGCTGTGTCGGGCAATGAGACATCCTGTCCCGCTGTGAGCGGCGAGGCTGCCGCAATGAGCGAGATTATTATAATAGCTGATCTTACAAGGTGATGAATCATAGCCGTAACGTGAGTGTCTGTGATATAATAACACCCGTTTCGCCTATCTGGTTTTGGTAAAATAACGGGCAACGGCTTCCGTGGCCCTCAGGGCCGTCGGAAACCGTTGCCTTATTATTCAGGATATGATAAAGACTCGGATTGCTCAGGCCTCTTCGGCGTTGAGCAACTCAAGCATCTTTATGGCAGAGTCGGGGATACGGGTGCCGGGGCCAAAGATTGCGGCCACACCTGCCTTGTAGAGGAAATCGTAGTCCTGGGCGGGTATCACACCACCGGCAGTGACGAGGATATCCTCGCGGCCGAGCTTCTTGAGCTCTTCGATCACCTGAGGCACGAGGGTCTTGTGTCCGGCAGCGAGCGAGCTTACGCCGAGGATGTGGACATCATTTTCCACAGCCTGACGGGCAGCCTCGGCAGGGGTCTGGAAGAGGGGACCCATGTCGACGTCGAATCCGCAGTCGGCATAGCCGGTGGCCACTACTTTTGCGCCACGGTCGTGGCCGTCCTGGCCCATCTTGGCAATCATGATACGGGGTTGACGACCTTCGCGCTTGGCAAATTCGTCGGTCATCTTGCGGGCACGGACAAAGTCGGGGTCCTGCTTGGTTTCGGAAGAGTACACGCCTGAAATGGTTCGGATTACAGCTTTGTATCGGCCCACGACATCTTCGCAGGCATCGGAAATCTCGCCGAGGGTGGCGCGGAGACCGGCAGCCTTTACTGCGAGGTCGAGGAGGTTGCCCTCCTTGGTGCGCACACATTCGGTAATGGCTTCGAGGGCTTTCTTGACAGCAGCCTCGTCGCGGTGGCTCTTTACCTCGTTGAGGCGTTCGATCTGCTCCTTGCGCACCTCTGTATTGTCGATCTCGAGGATGTCGATAGGATCTTCGTGGTCAAGACGATACTTGTTGATACCCACGATGGTCTGACGGCCTGAATCGATGCGGGCCTGGGTGCGGGCGGCAGCTTCCTCGATGCGGAGCTTGGGGAGTCCGGTCTCGATGGCTTTGGCCATGCCGCCGAGTTTCTCGATCTCCTGGATGTGTTCCCATGCGCGGTGGGCGATCTCGTTGGTGAGGCTCTCCACATAGTAGGAACCGGCCCAGGGATCGACCTGCTTGGTCACCATGGTCTCCTCCTGAATATAGATCTGAGTATTGCGGGCAATACGGGCGGAGAAGTCGGTGGGGAGGGCGATTGCCTCGTCAAGAGCGTTGGTGTGGAGGCTCTGTGTGTGGCCGAGGGCGGCGCCCATGGCTTCGATGCAGGTGCGGCCGACATTGTTGAAGGGATCCTGCTCGGTGAGGCTCCAACCGGAGGTCTGCGAGTGGGTGCGGAGTGCGAGCGACTTGGGATTCTTGGGGTTGAACTGCTTCACGATCTTGGCCCAGAGCATACGCGCGGCGCGCATCTTGGCAACCTCCATGAAGAAGTTCATGCCGATGGCCCAGAAGAATGAGAGGCGGGGAGCGAATGCGTCGATATCCATTCCTGCGTTGACGCCGGCGCGGAGATATTCAAGACCGTCGGCAAGGGTGTAGGCGAGCTCGATGTCGCAGGTAGCGCCTGCTTCCTGCATGTGGTAGCCGGAGATGGAGATGGAGTTGAACTTCGGCATATTCTGTGAGGTGTACTCGAATATGTCGGCAATGATGCGCATCGAAAATTCAGGGGGATAGATATAGGTGTTGCGCACCATAAACTCCTTGAGGATATCGTTCTGGATGGTGCCGGCCATCTCGTCGAGGCGGGCGCCCTGCTCCAGACCGGCGTTGATGTAGAAGGCGAGCACGGGAAGCACAGCGCCGTTCATGGTCATCGACACCGACATCTTGTTGAGGGTATGCCGTCGAAGAGCACCTTCATGTCGTCGAGGGAGCAGATCGACACGCCAGCCTTACCTACGTCGCCTACCACACGGCATGGTCAGCATCGTAGCCACGGTGTGTGGCGAGGTCAAATGCCACGGAGAGGCCTTTCTGACCCGAAGCAAGGTTGCGGCGGTAGAAGGCGTTACTCTCAGCGGCGGTGGAGAAGCCTGCATACTGGCGGATGGTCCAGGGACGGAGAGGATACATGGCGCTGTAAGGGCCACGCAGGAAGGGGGGAAGACCTGACACATAGTTGAGGTGTTCCATTCCCTCAAGATCCTCTTTGGTGTAGACCGGTTTTACGGGGATGAGCTCGGGGGTAAGCCAATCCTCACCCTGAGCCGGTGCGGCCGCCGGAGCGGGAGCTGCGACAAAGGGGTCGCTGGCGATATCTATTGTTTTGAAATCGGGTTTCATTGATGATAGTAGCTTATAGAGGGTGGGGATTTACTTGTCGAGAAGGCGGCTGTTGAAGTCGCGGAGGGTGTCGAGCACATTCACGCGCACGTGGATGAAATCTTTGATGCCCTGGGCCTGAAGCTCTTCGGTGCAGGCGGGAGCACCGGCCACTACAAATTCGGCGCGACCGTCGAGATATTTGAATGCCTCGGGAGCGAGGGTGGCGTATTCGTCGTCGGACGAGCAGAGTACCACAACGTCGGCTCCTTTTTCAAGAGCGGCATCTATGCCCTGCTCCACGGTGTCGAAGCCAAGGTTGTCGATGATCTCGTAGCCGGCACAGCCGAAGAAGTTGGTCGAGAACTGCGCGCGGCCAGACGCATGGCCAGATTGCCGATGGTGAGCATGAACACTTTGGGGCGCTTCGATGCTGCCTCGGTGGCCAGACGCAGGGCCTCGAAGTCGGAAGCGGCGCGGGTGGTGGGCAGACCCTGTCCCTGGGGCTCCTCGTCGTGGTGGGCGTGGTTGCAGCCGCAGGCGTTGGCGCAGCCAATGTTTTCAATTTTGGCTGTAGCGGTCTCGTTGATGTTGGGGTATTGGTTGGTGCCGAGCAGAATCTCTTTGCGGCGGGCTACATCAGTGTGGCGCTTGGCCGAAGCCTCGCGGATAGCGCCCTGCACCGAATTATCGGCCAGACAGGCTTCAAATCCGCCCTTCTCCTCAACTTCGAGGAAGAGCTTCCACGCTTCGCGGGCGATGGCCATGGTGAGGGTCTCCACATAGTAGCTGCCGCCGGCCGGATCGACCACTTTGTCGAGATGGCTCTCCTCTTTGAGGAGGAACTGCTGGTTGCGGGCAATGCGCTCGGAAAATTCGTCGGGGCGCTTGTAGGGGGCGTCGAAGGGGTTACGGTGATGGAGTCGACACCTGCAAGAGCGGCGCTCATACATTCGGTCTGGGAGCGGAGCAGGTTGACATGGGCGTCGAAGATGGTCTGGTTGAAGCGCGAGGTTGATGCGTGGACCGCCATTTTGGCAGAGCAGAGGCACTCAGGTCCGTAGAGTTTCACGATTTCGGCCCAGAGCATGCGGCCGGCGCGGAATTTGGCAAGCTCCATGAAGTAGTTGGAGGAGATGCCCATATTGAATTTGATGCGCTTTGCAACTTCGTCGACTGTGAGGCCGGCGTCGGTGAGCGAGGTGAGCCACTGGGCGCCCCATGCGAGGGCGTAGCCGAGCTCCTGATAGATGTATGCACCGGCATTGGAGAGCATCACTGAGTCGACGGCGAGCACTTTAAGACCGGCTACGGGTGCTGCTGTGGCAATGAGCTCTTTGGCCATGGCGGTGATATCGCCCTGGAAGGGGGTGCCGTGTTTGAGCGAGCGACGGAAGGGGTTGAAGTCGATCGAGCCGCGGAAGCTGTCGGCGGTACCGTGTGCCACAAGATAGTCCACAAGGGCCTTGGCAAGAGCGGGTGCGCTCTTGGGGCAGCATGAGAAGTTGATCTCTACAGCAGCGGTGTCAATGCCTTCGAGGAGGATGGCAACGGTCTCAGCCGATGGGTCGGCCACCTTGAAACCGAGGGAGTTGATGCCTTTGGTGAGCACCTCGCGGGCTTTTTCGTTGGCCTCGGCGGGGGTGTCGGCAATGATTTCCTGACGCGAGAGCCAGTCGTTGTCGTTGCGGGTGCCGCGGACGAAGGGAAATTCTCCGGGCTTGGAGTCAAGCGACTTGAGATCGGCTATGTCCTCGGCGCGATACATGGGCTGCACATTGAAGCCCTCATTGGTGCGCCACACCAGTTTTTTGTCGAAGGGAGCTCCCTTGAGGTCAGCCTCCACCTTGGCCTTCCATTCGGCCGTGGAGACAGGGGGGAACTGGTCAAACAAACGTTCTTTTTTTTCTGCCATGATATGGTGTAGTGTGAGTGGTATATCGATTTGCGGTATTCACTGAGCGCAGTGTGTCGTAAGTCACACTGCGTACACTGCAAAGATACAACAAACTTTTTAATCCGCTCACATCCGCAGCATGAAAAAAGTGGTGCCCCACACCCCTCTTAGCCAATTATTACCACTAATTAACCAAAAAAGGGGAGCGGGGCCACGGGGGTGGCATCGGAGCAGTGGCTCAGATGTCTGAAAGGCGTATGGTGGCCAGACGTCCGGTTCCGGCGGTGTCGCCGTCGGGGTCCGCGATGGAGTTGACGATGTCGGATATGCGGAACACCGGCAGAGGATAGTGCGACAGGAATGTGTTGCGCACTCCGAGGGCTATCATGCCGCGCATGGCGCCTATGCCGAGGCTGAGGGTGAGCGAGGCCAGCCCGGTTGGTAGCAGCAGCTCATGGTTGCCTTCAGAAACCATCTTGTCAAGGTCGCCAACCTCAAACACTACTTCGATGCCGTAGTCGAGCAGCGGTCGGATGATCTGGCTCCTCACTGTGTGGTAGTGGGCAGTGAGGCGCAGACGCAGAATGTCGGGGCGATCTGGGTCGAGACGGAAATCGGTGGAGATGGTCACACCCACCGGTTCACCCTTGAAGCGCAGTATGCTCCAGCGGTGAAAGCGTGAGGCGGCGGGAATTTCGTCGATACGTGCCACACGGAGCGAGAATTGTCCGTCGGCCATATGGTTGATGTTCTGTGATGTCATGGGATGTTGATTCTGGATTGAGGGTTATTTCCTGCGGTTTCTGACGCTGCGTGTGGCGGTCGACGAGGCGGCCGGCTTAGCTTTGGGCTCTTTCTTTGCTTTGCGTGCTTTGGTTGTCTTGGAGCTTTTTTTTGCAGCGGCACGAGCCGATCGTGAGCGCGAGGGCTTTGCGCTCTCCTGAGCGGTGGTGGCAGAGTCTGGAGCAGCTGCGGCCTCCCGCGCCTCTCGCGCAGCTGTCAGCTCGTCGAGCGACGGCACCCATAGCTTCTTGTTAAAGTTGTCGAGGGTGGCCTGTATGGAGTCCTGTGCCTGCTTGCGGGCCTCAGGCTCGGGATACATCTGAGCCATAGAGAGATTGCGCAGGTTGCGTGTCTTGTATATTTCGCCATCGTAGCGGCCAAGGGTGAAATAGTCGTCGTAGGTGCCTGTTGGCAGGTTGTTGTCGTCGGTCATGAACACCGAGCGGGTGAGCAGATGGGGACGGAGGTCGCTGTATCTGATCCAGAAGAGTGGCATAGGCTCGGGCTCGGAGGAGTATTCGCCCACACGCATCAATACCGGGCATATAGCCAGGATGTTGTTGTGCAGACGATTGTTGCGGCGGTCAAATTCCCATTGCTCTATCACATAATACCGTAGCACCTCTGCGGCGGGAATATCGGCCTCGTCGGCTACAAAGCGGGGACTTTTCTCAGTCGACCCTTTGGCCTCGGAGTATGCAATATAGCACTTGTCGAGCAGGTCGCGCACTGCGAGGCGGTATTTGTCGGTGAATATCTCGCGGCCATCGAGATACTCATATGCCTTGATCTGATCGGCCATGAGGAGCCGCATGATGATGCGGAAGAGGTTTTCCTCGCCGTCGATTATATCGACAGGATAGTAGAGGGGAGCGTTGGCGGCGCGGTCGAGATCGAGCTGCCGGTAGATCACTCTCATCCACTCCTTGTCGGCATCGCCCACATCGGGTGTTGAGTCAAAGCGCTGTTGCATACGGTCGGTGACAGCAGTGGCCCGGCCATCGGCACCAGTATTGTCCTTGTCGGAGCCACGCTTGCGGGTAATGGCGCTCGACGACGACGATTTCGACGTGTCGGTCTGGGCAGATGCATCCTCGGCCAGAGCTAAGAGCGAGGCCATCACTACGGATGCTATGGCGATATGTCGTAAAAACCTTTTCATCATGTAAGAGTATGGAGCAAAGTGGTGGGATATGGGATCATATATATCAGCCTACTATCACCTCGAGGGCGGCTGGAAGGGTGCGTTCCTTGCCGTCGGGCCCGACAGCCTTGATGCGCGAGATGAAGAAGCGCTTGCCTCGGCTCAGGCGTCTGAATTGGTCGAGCTGGCGGCGTGAGAAGGATGATCCGTCGGAAAGTTCCGGTATGACATTTCCCATAGAGTCGTAGAAGATTGTCTCGAAGCTCACGACCTTGAAGTCGATATTGAGCATACCGTCGTCGATGGCGGCTCCGAGTCCTTTGGCGGCGAGAAGCTGAGCCTTGGGCAACATGCGCCCGCCCCGGAAGCGCTCGTCGCCTATTGCGATATATGCTGTCGGATCTGGGAGGGCGCGCACTCGGAAGGTGGTGGTGGCCACATTCTGTGGAGTCCCGCCCGAAAGAGCTGCCGATACGGTGATCACCGCGTCGGAGCCAACCTTGTCGGGGCGCGCAGTCCATCCGTCGCCGCTGCGGGTAAGGGTGCCGTTGGTCATCGAAGCCGTGACGCCACCGGTCGGCACGCCGGGCACTGATATGCTCACCGGGTTGTCGATGCCGGCGTAGAGCACATTCATCATCGTGGCACTGACAGTGGCCGAGGGTTCCATCACCACATACGATGAGCTGAAAGGATGGGAGGTGACTGTGCCGTCGCCGTGGGTCACATCCAGAGAGCCCGAGTAGTCGAACGATCCGGTCTGAGAGGCCACAAACTCATACCGGCCTGCAGCTGAGGCGGGGAGAGTGCGGCCTCCGACAGTGATCACCGGGCGCGCCGTGGTGTCGACGGCTGCCAGCACTATGTTGGCCGAATATTTCTCGCCGCGCATCACAAGGCGGCTGTCGGGAATCACGAAAGCATTGAGTTCGTTGACCCTCACATCGCCGGCATCAAACATTGGCAAGCAGAGATGACAGGGCTTCGCCCTCGGCAAAGCGTATGTCGTTCTGGAGCTTGGTGAGCAGCGTCACGGCTGCCACAACCGGTTGGTTTTCAAACTTGGCCTCCTCCCACAAGCGCTTGATGCCCATGATGCGGTCGGTGAGCGGAGCGGTGGAGAGGGCAGTGTCAACGGCAGCCCTTTTAGTGGAGTCGGTGATAAATGACTCTATGAAATCGCGATAGGTGTCGACCTCGCCACGCAGCTTGGCGCCGCGGAGCGAGGCGGGATTGAGCATCACCACCGATGCGGCTTCGAGGTCGTCGCGGTTGCGTATGTCGGCCACATCGGCGTCGCTGCCGTCGGCCGCTCTGACTATCGAAAGTTTCAGCGAGTCGACGGTGGCAATCATTGCGGCAGTGGCGTCGGCCACCTCGCGTGCTTTCACCAGCCATGGGTTGCCCTTTTCCGGATTGCGGTCGGCAAAGTCGGTCAGTCGGGCCAGGATGGCATCATTGCGGGTGGCCACGGTGGCATTGGTGCGCGCCAATCCGTCCTCAACTTGCGTGAAGCCGTTGAGGACGTCGCTTGAGACGTTGAGAGCCAGCATAGCCGTCAGAACGATATACATGAGGTTGATCATCTTCTGACGGGGCGACATTTTGCCTGATGATTGTGCCACGGATCTGAATGTTTATGATGGGTTGGACTGAGGTGCGGTCTCGGCCTGTGCTGCGGGAGCCATCGGAGCGGCCGGGTGATACATATTGATAGTCATGGCCTGAATCATGCGCTCGTAGAGCATATTGAGCTGCTGCATCTGTCGGGCCATCTTCTCGGTCTCCTCTGCATAGCGTGAGCTCTGACTCGCCGAGCGCTCATACATGTCGCGGATATCCTTGATTCCGCGGTTTACTCTGTCGATTGCATCGAGCTGCGAGCTGACACTCTTGAGCTGAATCTCATAGATGGTGTTGAGTCCCTGGATATTGCGGTTGAGGGCCTGCATCTGCTCCACATACCCGGCGGCGGATGCCTCTGCCGGGTCGGAATTACCCGAGATAGCGCGGAAGGCTGCGAGGAGGGAGTCGGAAGCGGCATTGAGCGCTTCGGTCGACGACTGAAGATGCGACATCTGTTCGGCTATGGCGCTCATGCGGCTGATGTAATTGTCGGTCACGGCTGAAACATCGGCCATGGGATCGCCGGTGAGCACCGGGGCAGGGGTATGGATGGCTGAGGATGAGGGCGCCGCTGCCGAGGGAGCGTTACCGGCAATGACTACGGTAGGGCCTTGTGCCTGCCCTTCGGCAAAGTCTGGGCGGTCGTCGGGATTGCGGGAAGCGAGTACGGGAAACACTTCTTCCCAATGATAGTCGCGCGATGGCCGGTCGAAGGCGGTGAGTATAAACATAAGCACCTCGGTGCCCATACCGATACACAGGAGGGTGTTGCCGCCTGGGAGGTGGAGTATTTTGAATAGCGCGCCCCATATCACGATGGCGGCGCCTATTGAATAGGCGAAGTTGAAAAACCTCTGGCCGCTCTCGCCCGAAAGGAAGCGTTCGATGATATTTTTATATTTCCTTATCTTTTTCATGTGCTTCAGGGAGCTGATGAATTGTTGACACGTTTAGGCGACAGGCTATCACTTGCCTTTCTTGTTGCCTTTGGCAAAGCCGATCTGGGTGCGCACGCAGCGGAAACCGATATAGGATCGCTGCTCATTCTGATATTCCCACATGCGGAGATCCGATCTCACGTTATGGGCCACATCTTTCCACGATCCGCCGCGTACTATCTTGCGCTTCATCTTATAGGGGTCGTCGACGGCGGCGTCGTATCGGTATTCGGGATTGAGGTCGCTGGTGAGCTTGCTCACACTCTCGGTGAAAGCTGTCGAGGTCCATTCGCTCACATTGCCGGCCATGTCGTAGAGGCCGAAATCGTTGGGGGCATATGTGCCCACGCGCGAAGTGATGAGATGGCCGTCCTGCACATAGTTGCCCTCCTGGGGCTTGAAGTTGGCATAGAAGCATCCTTTGTCTTCGGTGAGCGGCAGATCGCCCTCCCAGGGATACTTGTTTTCCGACACTCCGGCACGTGCTGCATATTCCCACTCGGCCTCAGTCGGGAGGCGGAATGGCTCGATATAGATGCCGTCGCGTCCGATCGAGCGCTTGAGGTAGTCGGTGCGCCAGTTGGCAAAGGCATTGGCCTGCTCCCAGCTCACCCCCACCACAGGATATTCGTTGTAGCCGCCATGGGCGAAGTACATCCTGACATAGGGCTCGTTGTAGGCGTTTTCAAAGTCGTTGATCCACGCGGTGGTGTCGGGATACACGTTGACTATGTAGGTGTTGAGAAAATCGTAGTCGCCGGTGAGCCCTCGCGACACGGTCTCGCGTATTATCTCGCCGTCGTCGTTGATCCAAGCGGTGTCTTTGGAGATCACTGGCACATCGGTGGGCACCGGCTTGTCGGTGTTGTACTCGCGGCGTCGCGGGTCAAGGCGGTTGCGGCGACGTGCGGCCTCGGTGTGGTTATACACCTCGTAGCGGTAATTGAGCTGGGCGGGGTCGAGCTCGCGGGCACCGGTGATGGGGTTGGTGCGGTAGAGGCTCTCGATGGCGCGCTGTTCATCTTCGTTGGGGTTGCGCCATGGTATAGCCTTGTTCCAATTGAGATGGGGGGTGACGGGATTGCCCTCGCGGTCCTCCTCGATCTTAAATTCTTCGTTGCCTCCATAGGCAGGGTCGGCGAGGCGCTCACGGATGATGGAGTCGCGCACCCAGAACACAAACTGCTTGTATTTTGAGTTTGTGATCTCGGTCTCGTCCATCCAGAAAGCATCGACCGACACCCCTCGGGAGTCGGGGAGCAGACCCCAAAGCGAGTCGGCTTCCTGCGGGCCGGCCTTGATTGATCCTCGGTCGACGAGCACCATTCCATATGGGGTGGGCTCGGCCCATGACGTCGCGCCGATGCCGGTAACCTCGCCGCCGGCCGAGGAGCGGCCACCGGCACATGAGGCTACAGCGACCGCCATGGCCGCCGCGACAGACATTAGATATAGTAGTGATAGGCGATGTGTCATATCTTGATATATAGAGTGCTTAGAGGATGCGTATGCTCTTGTGCTTATGTCGGTTTTTGTCGCTCAAGTCGAGCTTGAACGAGTAGCCGGCCACGAGCTCGTGGCTCCCCGACGAGGCTTTGCTGATCTCCGACAGCGGATATTCGTAGGTGTAGCCCGCATAGAAGTTTTTGATCTCAAGGCCAAGGTGGAGGGCCACGCCGTCGCGGTAGCGGTAGCTGAGGCCTGCGCTCACCATCTTGTTGTAGCGGAAGCGGGCTGTGGCTATGCCGGTGATGTCGCTGAAATCCGACACTATCATGGCCGACGGCAACACTTCAAACAACGTGTTTTTTATCGGGATATTGCCCGCAAGGGTAAAATAAAGAGTGGGGCTTACATGAAATTCGTAATTTTTAACTCCCTCGGGCGACGATGGAGTGTCGCCGGGGGTGCCGTCGCGCGATCCGCTGATCGCTCCCGACCCGATACCGTCGGAGGTGAATCTCACGGTGGGGGAGTTGGCGTGGAGCACACTCACGCCCGCCATGAAGCCGCGCCGCTCATAGGTGAGGCCCGCTCCGAGGTCGAGGGCGTTGCCTCCCACATCGCTCGTGGGTAGAGCTTCGTCGGTGGGATTGTGGAAGTCGTCGTCATCGGGGATATACACCTCCGAGCCCTTGAAGCTCTGGTTGAGGAGGCCTATCCGCAGGCCGGGCGAGAGGGTACCACCAAGAAATTTCATTCGGTAGGCTATCATTGCGCCGAGAGTCATGTTGCGGTAGAGGCCGTAGCTCTCATGCTGGAGGGCCAGGCCGGTTGCGAGCCGCCGCTTGCCAATCTTGAACGGCATATCGGCCACTCCGGCCACCGACACCGGGGCGCGGTCGATGCCTACCCACTGCAGGCGGCCTCCGGCTCTGACGCGGATAAAATCGGTGCGCCCCATGGCTCCGGGGTTATAGAATGACGGGAGCTCATAATACTGGCTCATCATGGGCTCGGCATATTGGGCGCTGGCCCCGGCTATGCCAAGCCATAGAGCCGCGCACACAAGGATAAGGCGCAAAGGCAGGGTGAGTTGAAGCTGATTGTGACGGTGCATCATTCAAAGTAAAATGTGAGTATCACCATCGACGACGTAGCCTTGGAGAGCGATTGGGTGAACTTTTGCGCGGCCGGATTCTCGTCGAGGTCAGGACGCTTGTGCTGGAGTATGTCGCTGAGACCGAAGCAGAATTTCAGCTCGGGGCTCAGTTTGAAATAGGGCAGGTAGAAGTCGCAGCCGAAGCCTATGGTGAGATAAGCGTCGAAGGTCTTGAGACGCAGATAGTCGTCGCGTTTCTTAGCGACGTCGGCCACAGCCATGGCTCCCGCCGTGAGATAGGGCTTGACATTGCCGTATCGTATTGCCGAGAATCGCAGATCGACTGGCAGGGCCACGAAGGTCGATTTGATATTCTGGCCATCTTCGCCTCCGAGGGTGGTGTCGACCATCTTCACCTCGCGGTTGCCGAAATACATCCCCGGCGACAGTCGGAGGTTGAAATAGTTGGAGAGGCGGAAGTCGATGAGGAAGTTGACATTGAAGCCGGGCGAAAACGATGGTTGCTCCATAAACCATGTGCTGCCGTCGGGTGCTGTGAAGCCATTGTGGGTAAAGGCGAGATCGAGAGTCTGCACCC